>Ga0308157_10000461_pt1 | contig 135012 bp, 150 predicted proteins | sample PhyBR1_FD_201035 | JGI IMG/M metagenome (GOLD analysis project Ga0308157, IMG submission 201035) | Phyllosphere microbial communities from UC Gill Tract Community Farm, Albany, California, United States - DLSLB.R1 | ecosystem: Host-associated > Plants > Phyllosphere > Unclassified | place... | reverse complement strand
CAGCTCCCCCCCCGCCCCAAAACCTACGAAATAGCGAGTGCGGAAAGCCGGAAATTGCTCCTTAAAGAAATAAAATTACAATTCGACGAAGTCAAAAAGCTTCAAATAAAATACACAACAGGTTTTTATGGAATCAACTGCTCCTAAAAAGACAAAAACAGCCCGAACGATAATGATCAGGCTGTTTTTTATATTGAACAAGATTAAATTAATCCAGATTAAGAAGCAACAACTGTTCCTTTAAAAGAAAGTGTTTTCGGAGTTTTGCTGTCGCTGGTGGTAACGTTTACCGTTTTCATGAACGGACCTGCATTAGCCGCGTTGTAGCTTGCTTCTACAAATCCTTTTTTCCCCGGAAGGATAGGCGTTTTTGTATAATCTGCTGTTGTACAGCCACAAGATGGTGCTACATTTTCAATCACGATCGGTTTTTTTGAGGTATTGGTAAATTCGAATCGAATAACTTTAGGCTTTCCCTGAGGAATATTTCCTACATCAATAGATTCTGATTTCCATTTTATGGCATCTGCCAATACTTTTACAACGGGATGATTTTCAGCAGGGAATATTCCTGCATAAAAAGGAGAAAATGCCAATACAGCCAAAAGAGCGGTTACTTTTAATTTTTTCATGATATACAATTTTTAATAATTAAAGAAATTCTGTTATTTTGATACAACAAATGTAAAGTGCACGATCAGTTCTGCATGTTAACCGGTTTCAAACATTTGTTAATGAGTTGTTAATAATAAAAGATAAATAGATATTTTTGGATATTATTGTCTGTAAATGGAAATAAAGAAGCTCAATATTATCATCTCTCTCGGATTTGTTGCCATCATCGGGATTCTGATAGCCCAGCTGATGTGGACACGCCAGGCTTATAATCTTGAGGATAAAAAATTCAATCAGACTGTAAATGTGGCGCTGCTTGAAGTTGCAGAAAAGCTTTCCGGAGGGAAAACTTCTTATACGGAAAGTCCCGTCCAGAATATTTCCAATGATTATTACGTCGTCAATATCAATAATGAATTTCATCCTGAACTGCTGGAGCATTATCTGAAAACGGAGTTCACGCGTTTCCAGATCAATACCAACTATGTATATGCTTTATACAACTGCCATAGTGATCAAATGGTTTATGGTAAGTTTATCTCCAAACATCAGGAAAGCCCGAATGAAAAAATAATAAAATTTCCCAAACATAAAAATCTTGTTTACTATTTCTCCATCCGCTTTCCCGACAAGACCACGTACCTCATCAGCTCATTGCGATTCTGGTACGTACTTACCTTTGCGCTGATTATTATTCTTCTTGTGTATGTTTATTCTATTTATACTATTATTCAGCAGAAAAAATTCTCGGAACTTCAGAGGGACTTTATCAACAATATGACGCATGAATTCAAAACACCGCTTTCTTCCATATTGCTGGCTTCAGAATCGCTTACAAAACAGCATGCCGTAAAAGAAAACCCGAAACTGCAGACCTATACTTCGATTATTACCGAACAAAGCCATAAACTTAACCGACATATCGAAAAGATCCTGAATATTGCCAAAAATGATGCATCAGGTTTATCTTTGAAGCCACAGAGGATTGTTTTGCTGCCATTCATTCAGGAAATTGTTGACAATATAAAGCAGAAGAATGAAAACCTTTCTGTGGAAATAGCTGTAGACAGCACTATTACAATCATTGCCGATGAGTTTCATTTTGCCAATATTGTTTATAATATTTTAGACAATTCCATCAAATATTGCGATAGGAAACCCGTAATCATCATTTCTGCACTAAAAGATTCAAAAGCATTATATTTAAAGTTTAAAGATAACGGAATAGGGATTCCTGCTAAAAATATGCCTCACATTTTTGATAAATTTTACAGAGTGAATACCAAAAAGAGTGATGAAGTGAATGGTTTTGGGTTAGGTTTATTTTATGTAAAAAAAATTGTCCGACAGCATAACTGGAAAATTTCAGTTGAAAACAATGCAGATAAAGGAATTACCATTACCCTTACTTTGCCACTTTAATAATGTGAAAGCCATGGAAAAATCTAAAATTCTATATGCCGAAGATGACGAGACAATTGCCTTCCTGATTCAGGATAGCCTGGAAAATTATTATGACATTTCATGCTACCGCGACGGAAAATCAGCACTTGACGCATTTAATAAAGAAACTTTTGACATTTGCTTGCTTGACATTATGATGCCCGAGCTCAACGGCTTTGAACTGGCTGAGCAAATTCGTGAAAAAAATACCGAAATCCCAATTATTTTTCTTTCTGCAAAAGCATTGAAAGAAGACCGTATCAAAGGATTAAAGATCGGTGCCGATGATTATCTGGTAAAACCTTTCAGCATTGAAGAACTGATTCTGAAAATTGAAGTTTTTCTAAAACGATCTAAGAAAATCAATACTTCTCCATCAAAATTTAAAGTTGGAAAATATACTTTTGATCCCAAAAACTATACTTTACAGGATTCAGAAAATATCATAACCCTTACCCAAAGAGAATCTGACCTGCTGTTATATTTTATCCGGAATAAAAATACGGTGCTGAAAAGACAGGAAATTCTGAAAGCCATCTGGGGCGATGATGATTATTTTATGGGAAGAAGCCTGGATGTATTTATCTCCAGATTACGGAAGGTATTGGCAGATGAAGAAAATATTGTCATTGAAAATCTTCACGGGATCGGATTTCGCTTTTCTGAAAAATAATTGATTAATCGAAAACCATAAATCATTATCATTCGATTTTATCTAAATTTATGCATCAAAAAAATTCTTGCATGAAAAATCCCGGAACTTTTGTTTTTATTCTTTTGTTTTTCGGCGCATTTACCAACGCCCAGAAATTTGAAAAATTAATACAATATGTCAATCCTTTGATCGGTACAGAAAAAATGGGACATACCTATCCCGGGGCCACTGCGCCCTTCGGAGCCGTTCAGCTAAGTCCGGAAACTGATACTATTGCTTATGAACTCAACGGAAAATATAATGGCGAGGTCTATAAATACTGCGCCGGCTATCGTTACGAAGATAAAACCATTGTAGGATTCAGTTCGACCCATTTCAGCGGAACAGGACATTCTGATCTGGGAGATTTCTTAATAATGCCGACTGTTGGGAAGTTACAGCTGAATCCCGGAACTGCAGATCATCCTGAAAATGGATACAGAAGCAGATTTTCCCATCAGGACGAAAAAGCAGAAGCCGGCTATTACAAAGTAAAACTGGAGGATCATAATATTTTAGCCGAATTAACCTCAACAACAAGAGTTGGTGTCCATCGATACACTTTTCCGAAGTCGGATCAGGCACATATTATTTTCGATCTTATGGCCGGAATTTATAATTATGAAGGAAAAAATATCTGGACCTATGTTCGCATAGAAAACGGAAATACCGTTACCGGCTATCGTCAGACCAACGGCTGGGCAAGAACGAGAACCGTTTATTTTGCGATGAAATTCTCAAAGCCTTTCAAATCTTACGGACAAAAGAACTATGATGGAAAACAGGTGTACAATGGATTCTGGAGAAAATTTGACCAAACGAAGAACTTCCCCGAAATCGCTGGGAAAAACCTGAAAATGTATTTCGATTTTGATACGAATGAAAATGAAGCGATTGAAATTAAATTAGCCATTTCACCGGTAAGCCAGGCCAATGCCTTGGAAAATCTTGAAAAAGAAGCGGGAAACTTATCTTTCGAGCAGATAAAAGCGCAAACGCAGGAAACGTGGAACAAAGAATTAAATAAAATCGTTATTAAAGGCTCTGATGCAGAGAAAACGAATTTTTATACGGCAATGTACCATACTTTTATCAATCCAACCACGTATATGGATGTAAACGGAGAATATAAAGGTTTGGATCAAAATATTCACCATGCAGAAAACTTCACCAATTATACTACTTTTTCACTTTGGGATACCTATCGTGCACTACATCCCTTTTTTAATATTATTCAGCCAAAAAGAAACAGCGATATGGTGAGGTCGATGATGGCACATTACGATCAGTTTTCCATGAAAATGCTGCCGATCTGGTCGCACTATGCCAATGACAACTGGTGCATGAGCGGCTATCACAGCGTAAGTGTTGTCGCAGATGCCATTATTAAAGGAAATTATGATGGTGATGCAAAAGCTGCTTTACAAGCCTGTATTGCTACGGCAAATAAAAGAGACTATGAGGGAATCGGACAATATATCGATCTCGGATATATTCCTGTCGAAAAAAACGGAACTTCTGTCTCCAATACGCTGGAATATGCTTATGACGACTGGGCAATCGCACAGCTGGCGAAACATCTGGGTGAAACAGAAATCTATAATCAGTTCATCAAACGCTCCGAAAACTGGAAAAATAATTTCGATAAAAGTATTGGATTCATGCGTCCCCGTCTTGCAGACGGAAGTTTTAAAAAAGATTTTAGTCCGCTGAGTACGCACGGACAGGGCTTCATTGAAGGAAATTCATGGAATTATACTTTTTTCGTATCGCAAAATCCGGATGAATTAATTCAGCTTATGGGCGGAAAGAAAAAATTTGCTTCCAAGCTGGATGAATTATTCACCATGCATTTGCCTGACGAGTTTTTTGCAGATACAGAGGACATTACAAGAGAAGGCATTATCGGAGGCTATGTTCACGGAAACGAACCGGCACATCATGTTGCATATCTTTATAATTGGGCAGGACAGCCCTGGAAAACGCAGGCACAGATCAGAAGAATTCTTGAAATGCAATATAAAGCAACTCCAGATGGATTAGGTGGAAACGACGATGCGGGACAAATGAGTGCATGGTATATTTTGAGTTCGCTCGGATTTTATCCTGTTGCTCCGGGTTCGGAAGAGTATGCCATTGGAAGTCCGGGAATCGACCATGCGATTTTGAATTTAGAAAACGGAAAAACATTTGAAATTGAAGCCATTAATCAAAGCCCGAAAAATGTGTATGTTCAAAAAATCCTGTTGAATGGTAAGGAAATTAAAAACTTTATATTAAAACATTCGGATATCATGAATGGTGGGAAATTGAATTTTTATATGGGTTCGAAGCCAAAGAAATAGCTTTTAAAAACTATTTTCAATGATAAAAATGAGATTAAATTCTGCTCACCTGTAATTTGCATACGACAATCTTCATTTTGCATACATCGGGTTCTTAATTTCTCTTCAATTTTGTATCAATAAAAATCAACATTATGAAATTGAATCAGGTAAAATTAGGAAGCCAAGGACTTATCATCCCGAATATCGGTTTAGGATGTATGGGAATGACAGGATTTGGCGACGCCAACATGTATGGTCCTGCAGACGAAGCAGAAGCTATTGCAACCATTCACCGTTCTTTGGAACTGGGCGGAAATTTTCTGGACACGGCAGATCTGTACGGTCCTTTTAAAAACGAGCAGCTTATTGCAAAAGCAATTGAAGGCAATCGTGACCAGTATATCATCGCCACCAAATTCGGCTGGGAAATTGATGACAATGAGCAGATCACCTGGAAAATCAACGGAAGTAAAGATTATGTTAAAAAATCTGTTGAACGCTCACTGAAAAATCTGAAAACCGATTACATCGACCTGTATTATATGCACCGACTGGATAGGAATGTTCCGGTAGAAGAAACGGTTGGCGCCATGAGCGATCTGGTAAAGGAAGGTAAAATCGGTTACATTGGGTTGTCCGAAGTATCTTCTGAAACCGTAAAGAAAGCACACGCCGTTCATCCGATTTCTGCGGTTCAGAGCGAATATTCTTTGTTTGAAAGAACCGTTGAAGAAAAGGGCGTTATCAAAACGCTGAATGAATTGGGAATCGGTTTTGTAGCCTATTCTCCACTGGGAAGAGGATTTTTATCCGGAAACATAAAAACGATTGATGATTTGCCGGAAAATGATTTCCGAAGAGGAATTCCGCGTTTTCAGGAACAGCATTTTCATAAAAATATAGAGCTGGTGGAAGCCATTGAAGCCATGGCAGAAGAAAAAGGAATTACGTCTTCCCAATTGGCTCTGGCATGGATCATCAGCAAAGGAATTATTCCGATCCCGGGAACGAAACGCAGAAAATATCTTGAACAGAATATTGAAGCAGCAAGCATTCAGCTGAATGAATCTGATATTGAGAAGCTGGAAAGTATTGTGCCTTTAGGAACAGATACGGGAGCGACGTATGATGAATTCGGGATGGGACTCTTGGATTATTAGTATTTTCCTTTCAAAAGTTAAATCTTTAAATTAAAATTCATAATAATTCAAACCTAACAGGTTTTTGAAACCTGTTAGGTTTATAAAGTAGTACTTTTATGCGCCCCGGCTTGAACGGAGCTCTTTTTGCGCAACGAAGTGAAGCAAAAAAGCGGGAGTGGAAGACGGAAAAGGCGCCCAAATCTAAGACGGTTTGAAGAATTCAAATAATTGTTACCTTTACTATTATAAACCTTAAGTATGAACACCATACAATCTATTTCCCATTTTCACAGACTTTTGTCGCTTCCGGAACCGAAACATCCAATGGTAAGCGTTATTAACCTTTCAGAAAGTATTTTTATTGAAGACGAAGTATGGAAAGGCTTTGTGAGTCATTATTACTGTGTAGCCCTGAAGCGGAACGCTACAGGAAAAATAAAATACGGACAACAGCATTACGATTATGATAAAGGGGTGTTGAGTTTTACAGCGCCCAACCAGGTTCAGTATCTGGATCTGCAGACGATGGATTGCAAAAACACAGGTTACCTGTTGATTTTCCACGAAGATTTTCTTCTGAAACATTCCCTGGCAAAAACCATTTCTTCATACGGATTTTTCTCTTACGCCGTAAATGAAGCGCTGCATCTCTCTGAAGACGAAGAAAATGATTTGCTTGAAATCTTATTTAAAATTGATAAAGAATGCCAGCACATCGATCATCATACCCAGGAGATTATTTTGTCTCAAATAGAATTACTGCTGAATTATTCCAAACGGTTTTACGAAAGGCAGTTTATTACCCGAAAAAGCGGCAACCATCATCTTCTGGCAAAATTTGAAGCTTTTCTGAATGATTATTTTAATGATAATTCAGCTGAAAAAGAACTGCTTACTGTTCAGCAAATTGCAGAGGCTATGAATCTTTCCCCAAATTATCTGGGCGATCTTTTGAGGGTTCACACCGGGCAAAATACGCAGCAGCATATTCACGAAAAGCTGATCAGTAAAGCCAAGGAAAAGCTTTCAACAACGGAGCTTTCGATAAGTGAAATTGCCTATGAGCTGGGATTTGAGCATGCGCAGTCATTCAGCACGCTGTTTAAAAAGAAAACGAAGATGTCGCCGCTGGAATTCCGGCAGTCTTTTAATTAAAACACATCTTCTCTAATATTATTTTTATGTTTTCTTCCCCAATCGGAAAGAGCCATGATCACGGGTTTGAGCGTCTTGCTGTAATCGGTTGAAATGTATTCCACGATCACAGGCGTTTGCTCTGCGTGTACTACTCTTTTTACAAAACCGTTCAGTTCCAGATCTTTCAGTTCGTTAGAAAGTACTCTTGCCGAAATACCCGGAATATTCCTCTGCAGCTCATTGAACCTGATATTACCGTTTTCCTGCAGAACGATAATGATTTTCAGCTTCCATTTCCCGCCAATTACATAGATGGCATCTTCTACCGAGGAAAGATGTCCGCTGCATCCTTCAGCCGTCAAAGGTTCGTCAAAAACAACCGTATTTTCCATAATTTAAAATTTAACTAACCGAAAGGTTACTGCTAACCTTTTGTTTACTACTAACTTTTGATAAGCAAATGTAGGTAATTTTGCTGAAGAATTTAAAATTAAAAAAAAATGAAAAACATACTTCACATTATTTCAAGCCCTAGAATGGAAGTTTCAGCCAGCAGAAAACTGGGAAAAGCGGTTGTTGAAAAAATTAAGGAAAAATATCCGGATGCGGTTGTTAAGGAGCGTGATCTTACAAAGAATTCTGTTCCCATTTTGGAAGAGATCCACATCAATACTTTTTTTACACCGGCAGAAAGCCATTCACCTGAACAGGAAGAAATTAATGAATATTCAACAGGTCTGATTTCAGAACTGCAGGAAGCAGATATAATTGTAATTGATTCTCCTATGTACAACTTCTCGGTTCCGGCTTCGCTCAGAGCCTATTTTGACTTTACTTCCAGAGCAGGATATACTTTTAAATATGATGAAAACGGGCCTAAAGGTTTATTGGATAACAAAAAACTGTATATCGCTTTTACATCAGGAAATATTTATTCTGAGGGTCCTTTCCAAATATATGATTCCAATATTCCTTATATTAAAAATGTTTTTGGATTTTACGGTGTTTCGGATGTCTCCGTTTTCCGGGCAGAAGGTCTATCGATTCCGGGAATTCAGGAAACGTCTATGGAAAAAGCGATTGAAGGAATTACCATTGATTAATTTTTTCAGATATAATTTAAAAAAGGGAGGCTTAAATTTTGTAAGCTTCCCTTTTTTAATAGATTTTTGGCTAAAGCCGTTTTGATTATTTATAAATGAAAAGCGGGCTAAAGCCCGCTCCTATTGATATCTTGCTATTTATATTTATCATTCAACTTCAAAAAGCAACCGCTCCCCGAATTTCTGTTCATTGATCTTTCCGTTTTCATAAACTAAATTTCCATTTACAAAAGTATGGGTAACTTTAGAATGGAAATTCATCCCTTCCAACGGGCTCCAACCACATTTGTAAAGGATATTTTCTTTTTCTACTGTCCAGTTCTCATTCAGATCTACTAAAACCAAATCAGCTTTATACCCCTCTCTGATGAAACCTCTTTTTTCAATTCTGAATAAAATTGCCGGATTATGAGCCATTTTTTCAACGATTCTTTCTAAAGAAATTTTTCCGTTTTTATAATTTTCCAGCATTACCACTAGAGAATGCTGAACCAAAGGCCCTCCTGAAGGACATTTTGTGTAAACATTCTGTTTTTCTTCCCAGGTGTGCGGTGCATGGTCTGTAGCAACTACATCAATTCTGTCATCAAGCAACGCTTCCCAGAGTCCGTCTTTATCGTGTTGGGTTTTTACAGCAGGATTCCATTTGATGAGCGATCCCCGTGTCTCATAATCCTCATTGGTAAAGGTAAGATGATGAACACAAACTTCCGCAGTGATTTTTTTATCTTTTAATGGAATATCGTTACGGAAAAGCTCCAGTTCTTTCGCCGTTGACAAATGGAAAACGTGCAGCCTGGCTCCTGTTTTTTTTGCCAGCTCGACAGCTTTTGAAGAAGATTTATAACAGGCTTCCTCACTTCTGATCAAATGATGAAATTTCACCGGAATATCTTCTCCGTACTGATCAATGTATTGCTGGGTATTGGCTCTGATGGTCGCTTCATCCTCACAATGAACGGCAATCAGCATTTTGGTATTACTGAAAATATTTTCCAGCGTTTCAGGATTATCCACCAGCATGTTTCCGGTAGAAGAACCTAAAAATAATTTAATCCCAGGAACGTTTCTCGGATTGGTCTTTAAGATTTCTTCCAGATTATCATTTGTCCCTCCCATCATAAAACCGTAGTTGGCATACGACTTTTGCGATGCAATTTCATATTTATCAGCCAGTAATTCCTGTGTTACGGCATTAGGAACTGTATTGGGCTGTTCGATAAAGCTGGTAGTTCCTCCGGCAATAGCAGCGCGGGATTCACTTTCAATATCGCCTTTATGGGTAAGGCCAGGCTCTCGGAAATGTACCTGATCATCGATCACTCCCGGTAAAAGATACTTTCCTGCGCCATCGATAATGCGATCTGCTTCGACTGAAATAGCTGAATCAATTCTGGAAATGACATCATTTTCAATGAATACATCACCTTCAATAATATTTCCTTCGTTGACGATTTTTACGTTTTTAATTAGGGTCTTCATTTATACTTTTTTAGAAATTATCCGGAAGTTCAACGGTCAGCTTTATCAAAGTTGAATTTTGACAAAGTTTTTCAAAAATAAGGTTTATGGATGAATTTTTATACCGTCGATAAAAATCAATTTCTAAATATTTACATTTGCATAAAATTTCCAGATTTTGAAGAAACTTCTCAACGAAACGATTATATACGGAATCGGGGCGATTATGCCGAGGATCATTGTTGTACTGCTGAATTACCTTTTTATTAAAAATATTGACAACAGTGCGTTTGCCATTTTCACCAATCTCTATGCGCTGATATCGTTTGTTAACATTGTCTTGTCTTTTGGCTTTGAAACCGCTTACTTCAGGTTTTCATCCGATAAAAATAATGAACAGAAGGTTTTCAATACTTCTTTCTGGTTTTTAGCCGGTTTATCAACTGTTTTTCTGGTGTTGGTATTGCTGTTTAATCAGCCTATTGCCAATGTTTTCGGATATTCAGAGACGCCGGAATTTATTCGCTGGTTTGCCTGGATTGCATTTTTTGATAATATTCTTGTAATCCCGCTGGCCTGGTTCAGGTTTCATAACAGACCGCTAAAATATACTGCCGTAAGAGTGATTCAGGCTGTCTTCCAGAGTGCTTTTGCCATTGCATTATTTCTTTATATTCCGCAGGAATTCAGTGTAAAATTAGGCTTAAAGGAAAAAGTTTCGTATCCGTTTTACAGTAATCTGGCGGCCAGCTTTTTAGGTGTTATATTGGTTTTGCCGGTTATTCTGAAGGTGAAGCTTCAGTTTTCAAAAGAGCTTTTTTTCCAGATGCTAAAATATTCGTGGCCGATTATGATTGCCGGCCTCGCATTTATGGTGAATGAAAATTTTGATAAATTCATCCAGAAATTCATTATTGACGATGGTGATGCAGGAGCATACGGCGGATGCTATAAAATGGCCGTTTTAATGACCCTCTTCGTTACGGCATACCGAATGGGAATTGAGCCGTTTTTCTTCAAACAAATGAACAATGAAAATGCCAAAAAGACCTACGCAAAAGTAACCGAATATTTTTCATTTTTTGCATCGGTAGTAGCTTTAGGAATTATTGCCAATGTTTCATGGCTCAAGCTTTTACTGGTTCCTAATAGTTCTTATTGGATTGCTTTAAATATCATCCCGATCATTGTTATTGCCAATCTTTTTTTCGGGATATACTACAATCTTTCCACCTGGTATAAAGTAACTGACAGAACGCGGGTGGGAACCTATATTTCATGGATTGGTGCTATTATTACAATTATTTTAAATCTTGTTTTGCTAAGACAATATGGTTTTATGGTATCTGCATGGATTACACTGGCTGCCTATTTCACTATGATGGTCTTATCCTATTTTTTAGGCCAGAAATACTATCCTATTCCTTACAGAATGAAGAAAATTTCTTTTTTCGTTGTTCTCCTGGCGGTCTTCAGCTATGTTATTGTAGAGTTCTTTGACTACAATCTCTGGATCGGAAACTTATTTTTCCTAGTTTATGCAGGTATTCTTATTTATTCTGAAAAAGATATGCTTCTCTCAAGGATCAAAAAGTAATTTGGTCTTTAATTTGCTGCGTATGGTTTCTGTTTTAAATAATATTAAAACTGCCGAAATACTACCCTTTTATTGCTATCTTTATAAAAAATTAAACAACCATTAAAAAAACATACTTATATAATTTATGAAAATTATCGTTCCTATGGCTGGACGTGGTTCCAGATTACGTCCACATACTCTTACCGTTCCGAAACCTTTAATTCCGATTGCGGGAAAACCAATCGTACAGAGACTGGTGGAAGATATTGCCAAAGTAGCAGGAGAAGAAATTGAAGAAGTCGCATTCATCATCGGAGATTTTGGTCCCGAGATTGAAAAATCCCTTATTCAGATTGCTGAAAGACTGGGAGCCAAAGGAAGCATTTATTACCAGAACGATCCGCTTGGTACCGCACATGCTATCAAATGTGCAGAGCAGTCAATGAGCGGTAATGTAGTGATCGCTTTTGCCGATACCCTTTTCCGTGCAGATTTTATTTTGGATAAAAATTCGGACGGAGTAATCTGGGTAAAGAGCGTAGAAGATCCTTCCGCTTTCGGGGTCGTAAAATTAGATAACTACGGATTTATTACCGATTTTGTCGAAAAGCCGCAAACCTTTGTTTCAGACCTTGCCATTATCGGGATCTACTATTTCAACAGCGCAGAAAAGCTGATGGATGAAATCAATTACCTGATGGATAATAACATCAAGAATGGTGGAGAATACCAGCTTACTACCGCTTTGGAAAATCTCCGTGCAAAAGGTGCGAAATTCACATTAGGAAAAGTAAATGACTGGATGGATTGCGGAAACAAAAATGCCACCGTAGAAACCAATAGCAAAATTCTTGCTTACGAACAAGAAGCAATGTCTCAATATCCTGCTTCTGCACAAATCGAAAATTCATTGATCATTCCACCATGCTTTATTGGTGAAAATGTAAAAATCTCCAACTCAAAAGTGGGTCCAGGAGTATCATTGGGAAATAATACAGTGATTGTCAATTCTAATATTGAAAATTCCCTGATTCAGGAAAATACAAAAATCAATCATGGAAATCTTTCCAACTCTATGATTGGAAATTCTGCCCAATATTTCGGTGTATCAAGAGAAATTTCCTTAGGAGATTATTCGGTTCTTGATTTTTTGTCGAAATAATTTGACCGGAATCAATAATTCAACGCAAATAGCTATCTTCAGACCACACAAAATGTTTTGTGTGGTTTGGCGTTAATATTGCAACGTAATTTTTATAAATTGAAAGGTAAATACATGAAAAACTGGATCATAGTACTATTATTGCTCTTTGCTGTAACATCCTGTAAAACAAGAAATGCTGCTAAAAAATCTCGTAATGCTCTAAAAACCGACAGTACATTTGTACTGGAAAACGATCAGAATCCCAAAGATGTCAATGAGCCTATAAGAAATAAGCTGCCTTTCTTTGAGCATGTTATTCCTCCGGTTCAATTTGAGCAGATCAAAATCAACAGTAAAGTAAATGTGGAAACCGGAAGTTTCATTCCTACTTTAGATGCCACTATTTATATTGAGAAAGATAAAAAAGTATGGATGAATCTTCAGGCGTTCATCATCACGGTGGCACGCGGAATAGCAACACCAGAAGGGATAAAGGGACAGGATAAAACCAGCAAAACATATATTGATTCTGATTTCGATTACCTTAACAATCTCCTGAATGTTAATTTCATTGATTATAAATCCCTGGAAAAAATTCTTTTAGGACGAACCTTCGTAAAAATCAACGACTCACAGTTTACATTAACCCAGAATTCTCAGGGTTTCAAAATGGCATCCAATACCAATCAGAAAATTGAGACCGAAGAACGAACAAGAGAGTATAAAATTGTATTAAACTACGATACCAATTATGATTTACTGAATGTAAACCTTAAGGATGTACTGTCTCCTGATGAGCTTGACGTATCGTATAGCAATTGGGAAGAAATCAATGGAATCCGTTTGCCCAGAAATGTTAAAATAATTATAAAAGGCTCAAAAAGCAGCCAGATTTTACTGGAAAATACGAAATTTGATTTTTCGAGGATGGATACACCATATTCTGTGCCGTCCAGTTATAAGAAAATCGAAATTAAATGATTAAAAAATTTAGCTTTTTAATAGGTATTTTATTGTTCGGACTGCATCATGGACAAAGCGGTAAAAAAGAACAACTGCAAAAGCAAAATGCTGAACTTAAAAAACAAATTGCCCAGATAAACACAGATTTAGCAAAAACAAGAAATGAATCTAAACTTTCAGTTGCTTACCTTGACAATGTCAACAAAAAGCTGGTACTGAGAGAAAAGGTTTATAACAATACTCAGAAGGAAAAGAGATTTATTGAAGATGAAATTTATCTTCGCCAGCTTGAAATCAACCGACAGAACAGAGAGCTTAAAATCCTCAGGGAAAACTACGCCAAAGTTCTGGTGAATGCGTACAAAAATAAAGGGGTACAAAATAAAGTGACGTTTATTCTTTCTGCCAAAAATCTGGGAGAAGCTATTCGCAGGATGCAATACCTAAAGCAATACTCTGACTATCAGGATAAAAAAGCTGCAGAAATAACCAATGCGGCCACAAAAATCAAGCAATCTATAGCACAGAAACAGAATTCCGTAAAAGAAAAGGCAAATCTTCTTGCCAATCAACAGAAAGATTTAACAACCATTAATGCTGAAAAAGCTCAGAAGGAGCAGCTTGTATCGGAATTTAAGAAAAACGAATCCAAGCTAACTTCAGAACTCAGACAAAAACAGACACAATCTAAAGCACTGGAAGGTCAAATCAGATCTATTATTGCAGAGGAAATCAGAATTGCAAAAGCAGAGGAAGAAGCAAGAAAAAAAGCGGAAGCAGAAAAAATCCGTCTTGCCAAAATTGCTGCTGAAAGAGAAAAAGCCAGAATTGAAGCTGAAAATAAAGCTCGTGCAGAAGCACTGGAAAGAGAACGACTGGCCGCAGAAGCAGAATCCAGAAAAGCATCTGAACTCGCAGCAAAAAGAGCTGAAGAAGAAAGAAAGCGTACGGAAGATGCCGCAAGATCAGAAGCAACAGCCAGAGATGAAGCCAGAAAAGTAGCCGCTAAAAAAGCGTCTGATGAAGCAGCAGCAAGAGCAAAAGAAGCCTCTGAAAAAGTTGCAGCAGCAAGAGCCGCAGAAGTAGCGTTAGCTAAAAAGAAGGAAGATGATAAGAAAGCTGCAGAAACAAAAGCAATGACCAATTACGGGGTAACTACCGTTGCAGGAAGCAATTTTGCTGATAACAAAGGAAGATTAGGCTACCCTGCAGATAAAATCGGACAGATTACGCATCATTTCGGAAGACATCCGCATCCGGTATTTAAAAATATTGACGAAGAAAACAACGGAATAAAAATCTCCGTACCTTCCGGCACAAGAGCAAGATCTGTATTCCCGGGAACTGTTTCATCTGTATTGGCCAACAGTGACGGAACGAAAACCGTTATCCTTAAGCATGGTAATTATTTTACCATTTATTCTAATCTGGGAAGCGTAAATGTTTCCAAAGGACAGCAAGTTTCGGCAGGAACTCCGGTTGGGGTAATTGGTCAGGATTTTGACGGAACGTATACGCTTGATTTCCAGGTATGGAACGGAAGCACACCTGTTGATCCATTAGGTTGGGTTTCTTATTAAAAAAAGATTAACTTTGTAAAAAATTTAGCAATGAATACATTAACAATATTGTCATTATCTTGGCAGCATATCCTGATCGTAGCCATTATTCTTTTGTTACTTTTCGGAGGTAAAAAAATCCCTGAATTAATGAGAGGAGTTGGTTCCGGTATCAAAGAATTCAAAGATGCAGTAAAGGAAGAGGATAAACCGGGTTCTGAAAATAAGACCACCAACAATAATCCTTCAAGCAACTAAAAATTCTTACAATTCGATGAATTTCACAGAGACTGCATGGGCGGTCTTCAATAAGTCTATTGAAGATTATCACATGTCTGATGACGTTAACACTCTAATTAATAACCCGTTCGAAAAAGATACTTTGGAACGGATTTTGTATGCAAAGAACTGGATTGATACCGTTCAATGGCATTTGGAAGATATAATTAGAGATGAAAATATTGATCCGGCTGAAGCGCTCCAGTTAAAAAGAGCAATAGATGCATCAAATCAGAAAAGAACTGATCTGGTGGAATTTATAGACAGCTGGTTTCTTAAAAAATATGAAAGTGTAACTCCTAAACCTGACGCAAAAATCAATACTGAAACTATCGCCTGGGCGGTAGACAGATTATCAATTCTCGCGCTTAAGGTTTATCATATGTCGTTAGAGGCAAACAGAGATTCCGCTTCCGAAGAACACAGAGCCAATTGTCAGGCAAAATTAGATGTTCTTCTTGCACAGCATGAAGATCTTTCAACTTCTATTAATCAGTTGCTTACTGATATTGAGAACGGTGATGTTAAGATGAAAGTGTACAAACAAATGAAAATGTACAATGATGAAAGTCTTAACCCAGTCCTATATCAAAAGGGGCAACAAAAATGAAACGATTACTTTTCTTTGGGGTATTACTGATTATTACATCTTGCGCAACGGAAAAACAAAATTTTTCTCCGTTGTCTACCGGCTTTTATAGCGAAACCAAAGGATCAGATTCCGATAAGGGAGCAAACAGTATTGATATCAATGTAAAAGGTAATGTAAACGCTTCCGAAATTTCCAATCTGATTGCTACTTTTCCCAAATTCAAAAATACCGCTTTAAACAGTGAAATTATCACGTTAAAATACAGTCTGCAAAACTATCTTTATGCAATAGATGCAGATAATCTGAATGGGAAAAATAAAGCGCTGAAAGACTTTGAAAAATCTTATAAAAAAGTTCAGAAGTTGAGACAAAATCTTAATAAAGATGAAGATGAGATCCTTAACCGTTATCTCGTCAGACTCAAAACAAATGTTTCTGCAATTGAAGATTACATAAAGGGAAATTAAAACTAATTAAGGGGTTCATGATTAAAATTCAGGCGGAGTCCAATGTTCCTACGGAATACGGTACTTTCCGAATGATTGCTTTATCCGAAAACGAGAATGACTGGATGCCACATATGGCTATTGTCGCAGACAAAACAGATTTTTCTAAACCTGTGAACGTACGCTTCCACTCAGAGTGCATTACCGGAGAAGTTTTCCATTCAAAAAAATGCGAATGCGGGCAGCAGCTGGATGCTGCCATGAAATATATCCATGAAAATGGAGGAGTTATTATCTATCTTCGTCAGGAAGGAAGAAATATCGGGATCATTAACAAATTAAAAGCTTATTCTTTACAGGAAAAAGGGTTTGATACGGTAGAAGCCAATCTGAAGCTGGGCTTACCAGCAGATGACAGAAACTTCGGCGTAGCCATAGAAATCCTTAATTTACTGGGAATATTGGATATCAATCTTCTTACCAATAATCCTGAAAAGATAAAGTATGTAGAAGAAAGCAATATCCATCTTAATTCTCGGGTTCCTTTACAGATTCCGGCAAACGAAATAAGCCAAGGATATTTACAGACAAAAAAAGATTATTTTGGTCATTTACTGGATGACAACGATAAGTAAAGCAAAAGCTCCGAAATTTCTTTCGGAGCTTTTTTGTAATTATAAAAAACTGAAAAGATATACTTATTATTTCGTAACCACCGTGTTGATTACTTTAGAATCATCAAGATTATAATATTTAATCACACTGTTATAATCTTCGTAATTAACATTTGAGTTTTTCGAACCGCTTGCAGGAACTAAAACAATTCTGAATCTTTGATTATTAAGATATTGATTTGCCTCAGCAGAAGTTAAACCTGTAGCCAGATTAAAGTTTTCATCATCAATTCTGATCTGTACATTTTGAGTATCAAAAACGAAATTGTACTGAAATTCTCTTCCTGTTGGCATTCCTGTTGCGTCTGGTAAGTATTCCATTTTAGGAATCAGTTGCCATGCAGCACCTAAGTTCCTGTATACTAATACAACATCTGTACTGGCTATATTGATTCCCTGCGTGAAAGCGTAACTGTTTGCCGATGTAAAGTTGCCTGTAACATCCCTCATTTGAGAATAAGTATCGCCGTCTCCTACCACATCATCATTATTATCACAGCTGAATATGAATAAGCTTACAAAAGCTAATAGCAAAATTGGAAAAAATTTTTTCATTTTATAAAAGTTTAGTTGTTTTTGTTATTTATAATGCATATTCAAATCATATACCAAAAAACTTAAAAACATTGTTTTGCTCATCTTTTTAATTGTATTTTTGTTATTATTCAAAATTATGAAGAAACTGGTCTCTATATCAATCTTTGTTATATCATTATTAAACCCGAAAATTACGGCCCAATATATCCCTCAAAATCTTTCTAAAGAAGATCTTAAAAAGGCCAACCACTGGGTTGACAAGACGTATAAAAATCTTTCGCAGGATGAAAAGCTCGGCCAGCTTTTTATTGTTGCATTATACACCAATAAGGGTGAAAATGAGATTAATACCGTACGAAACATTGTTACAAATGAAAAGATCGGCGGTCTTATTCTGATGCAGGATGACGCAGCAAGAGAAATAAGCTTAGTTAATGAATTCCAGCAAAAATCAAAAGTTCCGTTAATGATCGGAATGGATGCTGAATGGGGATTGTTCCAGAGAATTGCTGCTGCGCACAAATTTCCGTGGGCAATGACTTTGGGAGCTATCCAGGATAAAGACCTGATCCGACAGATGTCTGCCAAAATTGCAGAAGACTGCCACCGAATGGGAATTAACTGGGATTTTGCCCCTGTAGTTGATGTAAATACCAATCCGGATAACCCGATTATCGGTAACAGAAGTTTCGGATCTGAGGTTAGTAATGTTATCCGTTCCGCGTCTGCTTATGCAAACGGATTACAGGATAATAATATTCTGGCGGCAATCAAACATTTTCCCGGACATGGCGACACCAGTACAGATTCTCATCTGGATCTTCCGGTGGTTTCGCATAGCCTTGACCGACTCAGCAATATTGAACTGGCTCCTTTTAAAGCATTGATGAAAGAAGGAATAGGCGGAGTGATGGTTGCCCATTTGTACGTTCCCAGCCTTGAGTCAGGAAAAGGAATTCCAGCTTCGGTTTCCAAAAATATTATTACAGGCCTCCTGAAAGAAAAATTAGGCTATAAAGGACTTATTATTACCGACGCATTAAATATGGGTGCGGTGGCCAATAAATATAAACCGGGTGAACTGGATGCACTGGCTTTTAAAGCAGGAAATGACATCATGCTATTCTCTCAGGGCGTTCCAGAAGGAAAGAAACTCATTCAGAAGGCTATTGACAATGGTGAAATTTCTCAGGCAAGAGTTGAGGAAAGTGTAAAGAAAATTCTTTTAACGAAATATTTCTTAGGCTTAGATAAATATAGTCCGAAAAATCCGGAAAACATTAATTCAGATTTAAACAATTACTCACATAAAATATTGGTTCAGAATTTATATGCGAATGCTTTAACCTTATTGAAAGATGAGAAAAAACTGCTCCCTTTAAACGGAAAACAAATCTATTATGTTCCTCTCGAAGAGGCCCCCTTTCAGACATTTGCCAATGAAATGGGTTCAGAAATCATCATTAAAAAAGCCAATGAGATCAATACAATTCCTGCCAATTCTACAGTAATTGTCGGGCTGCATAAAGATAATTCAACCGCTTATAAATCGTATAAAATTTCCGAAGCTTCTAAAAAGGTGTTATCTGATGTGTCAAAAAATCAGAATGTTATCCTGAATGTTTTCGGAAGTGCTTATGCATTGAAAGATATTGATATTTCAAATATTTCTACGGTTCTGGTTTCTTATGAAAACAACGATGACTCAATGACGGCTACAGCCAATGCAATGAAAGGAAAAACAAAAATAGGCGGCAGGCTACCTGTTTTAGTAAATGATAAACTGAAAGCAGGAATGGGAATTGATCTGAATGATTCACAAAAATAAATCCTATTAAAACAGATGATATCAAAAATTAATAAACTTTTACTTTTTTTAGCTGTTACAGGTTCCTTCATCGTAAAAGCTCAGCAATTTGATGCCACTCTCTACTTTTTAGATGGAAGCAAAAGAACAGGAAAAGCAGATATAGTGTCTAATGAAGAAAACAAATTGGCCTTCATAGAAAATGGTTCTAAAAAGAAAGAAAAAATTAAGGTTGGCTTATTAGATAAAGTTGAATATATTAATCCTAAAAACAATCTCACTGTTACAGCAGAATATAGAGAGCTTATTTATTACTTTTTATCTGATAAACCAAAATCGGATTATGGATGGATCAGAAAAATATCAACTTCGGGAGAAATCTCAACATATGTAGCATATTCTTATGATGGAGGAGTAAGAGACAGTTATCATTATATTGTAAAACCTTCTGAATTGACCAATTTCTTTTTCCAGTACAAAAATGAAAAACCACATTTGATTTATTTTGATAATAGTATGTGGACACCAAATAAAAAACAGGTTATGAGGAGATTGATTAAAAATTTTTTCACAGATATCTGTCCGAAACTTGTAAGTGATTTTAATGATGGAAAAATTCAGATTAAAAATAATGATGTTAAAGTTCTTATAGATTATTATGAAAAGAACTGCAGAACAAATAATTAAGAAATACCGACAAAATAAATGAAAATAGGCATACTTTGCTATCCCACCTACGGAGGAAGCGGAATTGTAGCAACAGAACTGGGAATGTCACTTGCCAATAAGGGGTATGAAGTTCATTTTATCAGTAATGCACTTCCGGCGAGATTAGATATTACCAACCCGAATATTTTTTTCCATAGGGTAAATGTTCAGACGTATCCCCTTTTCCAGTACCAGCCTTACGATATTGCACTGAGCTCGATGATTTATCGCGTAGTGAATCTTTATAAGCTGGATCTTCTTCATGCCCATTATGCCATCCCGTATGCGTATGCTGCATTTACCGCAAAACAGATGCTGAAAGAAGACGATAATGATATTCCTTTGGTAACGACCCTTCACGGTACGGATATTACACTGGTTGGTCAGCACCCAAGTTATAAACATGCCGTAGAATTTTCAATCAATCAATCTGATGCCATTACTTCTGTTTCTGAAAGTCTGAAAAGAGATACCCTGCAGTTCTTCAAAATCAAAAAAGAAATTCAGGTCATTACCAATTTTATTGATAATTCTGAATTTGCCGAACGCAATGAATGCCAGAGAACACAGTTTGCCAATCCTGATGAAAAGATCCTGATCCATGTTTCCAATTTGCGCCCTGTAAAAAGAGTAGATGAAGTTCTTCAGATCTTCAAAAATGTACAGAAAAAGGTAAAATCGAAACTGATTATTATTGGGGAAGGTCCCGATATGGAAAAGGTCAACCAATTCCTCGAGGAAAATCCGGACCTGATTTCTAAAATCCGCCTGCTCGGAAAGGTCAACGACCTGTACCGAATTCTTCAGCTGTCCGATGTATTTTTATTGCCTTCGGAACAGGAAAGTTTCGGTCTGGCTGCACTGGAGGCGATGGCTGCTTACACTCCGGTTATCAGTTCCAATGCGGGAGGAATTCCGGAAGTGAACATCCAGGGAGAAACCGGATTTTTAGCAGAAATCGGAAATGTGGAAGCCATGAGCAATTATACGATTAAACTGTTAAGCAATGAAGAGCTTTTATCTGAAATGAAGAAAAATGCGAAAGAACAGGCCATAAAATTCGATCTGAAAAATATTCTTCCTATCTACGAGGAAATGTACAGAACAACCATTGAAAAATTTAAAAGTGAGCTGACGAAAGCTTAGGCATTTAACTATAAAATATAGGCTGCATTTATTGATAATGCAGCCTTTGTTGTTTATGTTATTATTTAAAATTAAGATTTTATAAGGTTGTAAGAAGAATTAAGGAAATATCTTTGATATTTTAATAAGATCTGACGCTTCATTTTTGTCCAATCAATCCTTTTTACATTTAACTTTTTACATCTTACTATTTAAAAATACTACTCCTGTGATGGTGGCTGCCGGTCATTACCCGGGATATCCTTCCGGTTTACCACCAACACATTGTACTGATCGGTAAGCGCATTCAGCTGATTGATGACGGTGGCGTATGGTGACGGCGGTGTCTCTACCAGGAGATGAAGCGCATCGATCCTGTCACGCAAAGCATAGTAGGCGGCATTCACCTCTTCCCTTTTCGATTTAATGGTTTCCGGACTAGCATCCCCGTATTCCTGCGTACGGGAAAGATACGTGGTATTGAACAGGTCATTGGCTGTTTTCATCTCATTGATCCATGCAGAAAGATTAAAGGAGGCAACCGCATTTATAAGTTCCGGTTTGTTTTCCCAATCCCTGATGAGATTGTTAAGCGTGGCGGTTTCTGCCTGATAGTTTAAACGGGCAATACCGCTTCCGTACAGAGCCATATTGTCGAGAAGCAATTGCGCGTTCTGTTTTTTATCTGCTTCAAAATGATAAGAATGCCCCAAAAGAAAATAATAAATTCCGTTAATGGCATTATCCCTTCTTTCATCCAACAACAAAAGATCCTGTGTTTTCTCGTTGGCCAACGCTTTTTTATACAAGTTTTCCAGTTCGGAAATCCGGTTATTAAAGGTTGAAAGCTTGGCGTCGATCTGTAAGGTTGCTGGATTGTTTAAGGCGATAATTCCTGAGAAGTCTTTTACGTATTGCAGGTATTCTGCATTGCGAAGTAATCTTAATTCAATTGTATTCATATTTTTTTACATTGTTTGCGTTTTTCCGGGAAACCTTGTTGCGAGGGTGCAAGAAGGTTTCCTGCTTCCGGGAAAGTTTGTCGCAGGGGTGCAACAACCTTTCCCGGTTACCGGAAAAGCCGTTGCAGGGGTGCGTGGAGGTTTCCCGGTGTTCCGGAAAACTTCCCGCGAGGGTACGGCAAACTTTCCGGAAGATTAGATATTATTTGCGCCTTTCAGCCTGGCTTTTCCAGAAAGCAAGCTGGTCTTTCAGCTCCTGGTTTCTTTCCTGTAGCTCTTTGATGCGTTCTTCGTATTGCTCTACCAGCTTTTCTGAAACATAATAATTTATTGTAGCAATTTCGTTGTTTACAGTAGAGCTATCATAGCTGTTAATAAAATTATTATTCCCTTCTTTCTGTCCTATCAAATCATAAATATCCGTCTCATAAAATTCAGAAATTTTCAGCTAATTTACTATTTTTTATATTCAAAAAATACAACTTTTGTTGGCGTTTTTACAACTTTAGTTCAGATGCATGTGAAATATTTTCTTTAGATTTGCTGCACAACTATAGATTGGTTTTTATCGCTTTCCAACCCTACGGATAAAAGATGCATCTATAGTTAAAAGAATTAATTTAAACCACAAATAACAAATGCAAATGATGAGAAAGAAAATTTCATGGCTGTTTTTATTAACGGTGTTCCTTTCCTTATTTTCCTGTAGGAATGATCTTCTTCCTGAACAGGATATGATTAGTAATAGCAGTTCTAAATTCCAGCTCACTTCTAAAAGAATTTCTCTGAGTGAAAGCAAACACAAAGTAAAGCTTCTTCCCGAACTGGAAAAAGTGAAACTTGGGTTTCAAGCAAAAAATTCTGCCGGAAAAGTAGTACAATATGGAAACGGGGTTTCCATCAATACAGATGATGTGATCTATATTGAGAATGGACCCGATTACCATACCTATACTTTCCGTATCGACAGGCAGAATGCCCCCGCCGATGCTCCTATAGAGAACCTGGTACTGACACCCCTGCCGGATGGAAGCTATAAGGAGCTTCTGGTTAGCTATAATCTTACCATACAGGAAAAGCAGAGCCTGGCTTTAGGAAAAGTCATAGATCCGAAGGAAAAACAACGGTAACGGAACTGGCAGCCGGAACGTTCAACGGGAATGGGCAGTTGTCCGGCAAGTCTTCGGTTTCCTGCGGTTGGGAAAGTGAAACGATCTGGCAGGCATGCTACACCGGGGAACACAACCAAAGCAACTGGCAAACCTGGAACGAATGCGATTGGGCAACACATAACGGTACTCCTCCCAAGGTATATACCATAGTGGTGTACCGTTGCCATTCTGTAATTACGGCAGATGACCATGGCTCTACTGGCGGCGGGGACTATGATCCCTCTGGTGGCGGAGCTAGTGCAGGAAGCGAAAGTTCCACTCCCTGCACTTTTGCAACTGCCTATACCAAGCCTCAAGATCTGGGATTATCTTCTTCCCCTTGTCCTGAAGGGGTACCTACTGAACCTAACATGGGAGAACCGGAAACACCTTGTGAGAAAGTAAAACCATCTATTGATAAAGCCAATGCTATTTTAAAAAACCCAACGGTAAAGGCGCAGATGGATGCTGCATTAAAAGGTAAAGCAGATGCCCCGAATGAATGGGCTGTTGCTGTAGGGCTGGATATTGCTACGGGAAATTATATGGTAGAGGGCCCCAACGAAGGCACTCCTACAACTTCCAATTTCCCCTCTGCCAACCTGGGAAATAAATATATTGCATCCGGCCACAGCCACGCCAAGAAAAGAGGTTCTCCTTCTGCATTGGATCTTTACAGCACACTGCAATTGTCACAGGTAAATTACCTGAATTACAGGCAAAGTTATGTATACGGGATAAACAACGGTAGTGTGGAAGTATATGCCCTTGTAATAACCGATAAAGATTTAGCAGGAACTTTTTTCAGCAGTTTTCCTAAAAGCGAAAACTATGATGATGCTACGCATTGGTTTAAAAAGGAAAGTGATTTCTATGATGATGTTGATAGAATAACAACTATTTACAAACATAATAATATAAGCAATAATTCAGGTGAAAACCATAACGACTATGCATTAGCGTTAGCATATATTCTGGATAAGCACAATGCGGGAATAAGTCTTGCAAAAGTAGATGCAAATGGTAATTTAAAAAAAGTAAATGTATCAATAGAACAAACTACTACCAATGGCTTTCCAGATGAAAAAATTGTAGTTTCTAAATGTCCTTAATCTTAACCTTTAAAACATTCAACTTATGAAAACATTATTATTAAAAATATTAGTTGTAACAAATTTTCTTTTAATATATAGCTGTAAGTCACAAACAACAAATGACTATATAACATTTTATAATAATTTAGTACCTAAACTAAATTCATTAGTACCCAACAAAATTCAATATTATAACCAAAATTTTTCCAATTTTAATACAGAACTCCAAAACAATGGCATTAATATCATATCTTTTACTTATTATCCAAAAGTTATTCCCGGAATTCAATATTATGTTTTAAACTTAAATTTTATTGAACTTGATATGTGGAAAATTGCAAGTGAAAATTCTTACAGAAGACCTTTTATATCAATAACATTTCAAGATGAAATCCCATCACAAATAGATCAGTTGAGCATACAAAGCCAAGGCAGGTGGAACCCTACCATTGCCCAATTCTTTGCCAATATGAAAATAGAGAAAATAGAGTTTGTGGGGATTAATGGATACAATAATCCGGATAGAACTATAAAATAAATGAAAGCGATATTTTTAAAAATCTCAATCATTATAAGTTTACTATTTACATTATCCTGTAAATCACAGACCGTAAACAATTATATTACGTTTTACAATAATTTGGTTCCCAAGCTCAATACAATGGTTCCTAATAAAACACAATATTATAACAAAAATTTCTCTAATTTTTATAATTATTTACAGAGCAAAAGTATCGATATTACATTTTTTATGTGCAGTCCTAGAGTCATTCCTGGAACACAATACTATGTTATAGACTTGCGTTTAATGGAAAATAGAATATGGAGTGTTGGAATCGATAATCACTTTCAAGTACCATTCATATCAATAACCTTTCAAGATGAAATCCCATCACAAATAGACCAGTTGAGCATACAAAGCCAAGGCAGGTGGAATGCTACCATTGCACAGTTCTTTGCCAATATGAAAATAGAAAAAATAGAGTTTGTGGGCATTAATGGATATAATAATCCGGATAGAACTATAAAATAAATGAAAGCGATATTTTTTAAAATCTCAATTGTTTTAGGGTTATTATTTACATTATCCTGTAAATCACAGACCGTAAGCGATTATATTACGTTTTACAATAATTTGGTTCCCAAGCTCAATACGATGGTTCCTAATAAAACACAATACTATAATCAAAACTTTTCTAATTTCTATAATGAATTACAGAACAAAAATATAAATATTACTCTTATAACGTATTATCCTAAAGTAATTCCTGATACAAAATACTACGTTTTAAACATACATTTTGTAGAACATATAATGTGGAATATATCAATTGATAATTCATTTCAACTGCCATTTATTTCCATTACCTTTCAAAATGAAATCCCATCACAAATAGATCAGTTGAGCATACAAAGCCAAGGCAGGTGGAATACTACCATTGCACAGTTCTTTGCCAATATGAAAATAGAGAAAATAGAGTTTGTGGGGATTAATGGATACAATAATCCGGATAGAACTATAAAATAAATGAAAGCGATATTTTTTAAAATCTCAATTGTTTAGGGTTGCTATTTACATTATCCTGTAAATCACAGACCGTATACGATTATATTACGTTTTACAATAATTTGGTTCCCAAGCTCAATACAATGGTTCCTAATAAAACAACATATTATAATCAAAATTTTTCTAATTTCTATAATGAATTACAAAATAAAAATATAGATATTGTATTTTTGGGCTGTGACCCTAAAGTTGCTCCTGGAAATAAATATTACATTTTAAGATTATTTTTCACAGAAATGAAAATGTGGTCTTTTGCAATAGATAATAATTTTCAATTGCCATCCATATCAGTCACATTCCAAAGTGAAATTTCTTCGCAAATAGATCAATTAATAGATCAAAGTCAGGGTAGATGGAATTCTACTATTGCTCAGTTTTTCGCTAATATGAAAATTGAAAGTATTAGATTCATAGGGCTTAATGGATACAATAGTTCGGATAGAATTATAAAATAAATGATAAAAGTCACTACTTCATTTAGTGGCTTTCATTATCACAAAAATTATGAAAAATATTATATTTTGTACTATCATAATCAGTGTATTCTTCAGTTGCTCTATAACACACAAACATTACCTTGGAACTTTGGAGAATATAAAATATGTTGTATCACATAAGATTCTTTAAAAATAAACAGTTCTAAAACTGATATCAACAAAGGTTGTTACTGTTTTGAAATGGAAAATCATGCAGAGTTTAGAGGAGGTACAAGTGCTTTCAGACAATTTGTTTATGAAAACTTTAAAGTTCCTAAAAAAGCAAAGTCCGGAGAAAATACTATTTTAGTAACTATAGGCAAGCAAAATAACCTGGAGAAAGTAGAAATCCTGAAATATACTGATGAGGAAACAAAAAAATCTATTGAAGACCTTTTTAAAAGTAAAGCATTACATAAATGGCGATCAGCAGAATTGTTTCGTGTCCCTGTAAAGCAACAGTTTGAACTCAGTATTTTTATAGAAAATAAAAAATAAATAAAGCTGCCTCAAATGAAGGCAGCTTTATTATTATCAACAACAATTTCTTAAATTAGTGCAACACAAAAAAACACTCATGACCGAAAAACTACTCCAATATCTTTGGAACCATAAGATCTTCAAACATTTCGACTTCAGGGATATTGAAGGAAATCCCATTGAAATCATAGACTTCGGAAAATGGAACACCGATTCGGGGCCGGATTTTTTAGAAGCTAAAATAAAAGTTGGCGGCATTACTTTAGCCGGACACATAGAACTTCATATAAAATCTTCCGACTGGATCTTCCACAATCATTCCCGGGATCCGAATTATCAGAATATTATTCTTCATGCCGTTTATGAGAACAATATGGACATTGATGAACTCAGAAATAAAAATGTCCCAACCCTCGAACTGAAGAATTACATTAACCAGAATACGCTTTGGAAATATGAAAAGCTGTTAAGCGGAAACCAGTTTATTGCCTGCGAAAACGTATTCGAGCCGATACATATTCCTGTAGGATTCCATGAAGAGAATATTCTTGGCAGGCTTAATGAAAAGTCTGAAGAGTTGGAGAAAAGTCTTAAGAAATTTAAAAATAATTTTGAAGCCGTATTGTTTCACAGCTTTGCATATTCTTTCGGATTAAAAGTGAATGCCGAGATCTTCAGACAGATTGCCGAGAGTATTGATTTTGGCATCATCCTTAAAATACGCCAAAACAAAACGCAGCTGGAAGCATTGCTTTTCGGAATTGCGGGATGGCTGGAAGATCCGAAAGATGAAACGATGAAAATATGGAAACGTGAATTTGATTTTTTAAAGGCTAAATTTAAAATAACCGATGTGAGGTTTCGCCCCAAATTCTTAAGGCTCCGGCCGCCTAACTTTCCCACCATCCGACTGGCACAGCTCGCCGACCTGTATTATCAGAATCAAAACTTATTCTCAAGGGTTATCAATGTAACATCCGCTGAAGAATTATTTGAGCTGTTAAAAAACATAAGCGCTTCGGAATATTGGGACAATCGTTTCAATTTCGGGAAAATATCCAGTGTAAACCAGCCAAAAGTTCTGAGCAGAGATTTTATTGAACTCATCATACTGAATACGATTTTACCGCTAAAATACACTTATCATAAATACCATCATGAGGAAATTGCAGACGATCTAATCGCTTTCTATAAAGACTTGGCTGCAGAAAAAAATTCGGTCATTGAAAACTGGAAAAGCTTTAATGTTCCTGTGAGCACCTCTCTTGAAAGCCAGAGCCTGATTTATCATTTCAATCATTTTTGCTTACAAAAAAAATGCTTACATTGCAGTATTGGATTTAAACTCTTAAAAGAATCTTGAAATGCTAGATAACATCCGCCATAAGATGGAAAGAGAATGGTTCGGCGTTCTTACGAGAACCGGCGCAAAACTGGGTATTCCGGTGTCCAAACTCCGGGTATTCTTTATCTACTCTACTTTTGCAACAGCAGGATTTTTTTTCCTTATTTACCTCGGACTGGCATTCACACTTTGGGTGAAGGATATCTTCATTACCAGAAGGCCTAATGTTTTTGATCTTTAAACTATGGAATTTTTACAGATTACATCCTCTGATGATTACAGAGTGGAAAAAATATACAGCTCCTACTGCACCTCTTTTCCGGAAGACGAAAGAAGAGACTGGGAAAAACTGGCGCCCTTATTTTCTCATCCAAAAGTAAAAATTGTATCGGTATTGCATGAGTCTGAAAACATCGGCTACCTCATCCTCTGGGAACTGAGCAATTATACTTTCGTGGAACATTTTGAGGTTTTTGAAGAATTCCGTAGCAGAAAATTAGGATCGCACATTACAAAATATCTTTTTGAAAACTATCCGAGAATAATCATGGAAATAGAACCGGAACACCTGAGTGAGAATGCAGCAAGACGTTATACCTTTTACCAGAGAAACGGTTTCAGCCTGATTGATGAAATGTATGTGCAGCCCAGCTATGGTAAAGGTAAAAAGCCGCTCAATTTGTGGCTGCTGTCCAATTATACTCCTGAAAATCTAAAAGATGTCAAAGACGAAATTTACGACATCGTTTATCATTAATCTGTACGTGTATTTTCAGACGTACTTTCTTTTAATCTTTTAACAAATACCGGAAGAGATTCTTCCATTCTTGATAAGGCGCCTGTCAGGTTTTTAGCTCTTACAAAAGCTCTGGTCTGTGGCTTATCGGAAAAGGAAAACTCAATAAACTCGGAGATTCTTTCTTTAGGAATACCTTCTTTCATGAAATAATCGTCTTCTACCCTTTCGCGAATCCATGCAATATCTTCCTGCAGATCATCATATTTGTACTGTCTTTTCATTCTTCTCGCATCTCCGCTGACAAGGTCGTAAAGCCCCTGAATATTTAAGTTTCCCAACAAAATAGGAACCAATACCTGCTTTATTTCGGCCGGCGTTTCCCGCATTTTGCCCTTCGGTTGTGGAAGCCCCACCGCATCTTCAACGATCTTTCCTTTATCTACTTTTGCAACCGCACGGGAATCTTTTCTGATATCGCCTGTAAGATTGGCAATTTCAACTTCCTCTATCGGTTCGGCAATTCTTATCAATTTAATATTCGTTTTTTTATCAGCCAGGTATTTTGCCTGAATAGAAGATCTTTCATAGCCCGAACGGATAAAGCGCAATTCGTCATCAGGCGCTGCTTCAATAGAAAAACTTCCGTCAGATGAAGTGTACGCTTTTTTCTGCGAAGAGATGTTGATGATCGTCACCGCCGGAAGAGCAACTCCGTCTTCATCCGTAATGGAGCCTTCCACAATGCTCTGCGAAAATACATGCAGAAAAGGAAATAAAATGAATATTAAAACCTTTATTCTCATTATTTTTTAAATATGATGATCAATTTAAGGAGTTTTGTATGCAGAAATTCTGTTCAGCACAGTGTTTTTAAACCGGTTCAGATCAGCATCGGTAACATAGCCGTATTTGAGGATATTTTTCCTTTCAAAACCGGTTCTCAGAATATACAGGATAAAGTGCTGGATCTGTGCCTTATCAATCTTCAGATCTTCAAAAAAGGCTGTTCCAAGAGCATTCTGCAAATAATTGAGCAGATCCATGTCATCCCATTTATTTTTAACTTTCCCGATAGAAAATACTCCTTTCGTTACCGGCTGCACAAATTCTCCCGGCCGTGATGCTAAAACGGAAGGTGCCGATTTTCGTTTCATGTAAATAGCAAGATCACTTTTAAGTTTCTCTACTTTCCGCGGAGGATTCAGATTTTTAGAATCAATCTTGATATCTCCGGTGATTTCTTTTTTCACTTCAACTTCTGCAATAAGAGCAGCAGCTCTTACAAGAGTAATATTGACAGGGGCACTGATGTTTTCACTATTTATTCTTCGGTTTGCACGCTCATAGCCGTTTTTTACAAAGCGAAGCTCATCCCCGCTACGTCCGGAGATCATAAAATGGCCGTCCCGATTTGTTAAGATTCTTTCATCGGTTCTGATATTGATAACCGTAACACCGGAAATTTCAGTATTCTCTTCAGAAGTCACCTTCCCAAAAATATAATCCTGAGCCTGAGCATTAATAAAAAGAAGAGTAAATAAGACAAATAGTAGTTTAATTTTCACGGAAAGTTTTTTATTAGAGCAAAACTATAATTATTTTTAAATATTTCGGGAAGTTTAACCACACTTAACGGGTTTTAGCATTTCTTTTATATTTTTAGCTTTAAAACTGTTAAATCCGAAACTTAAATTGTTAAAATTTCACTTAAAAATTAAGTAACTTGCACATTGAATTCCAATCAAAATGCAAAATTCTTATACAGTTATCAACGCTTCAGCCGGTTCAGGGAAAACCTATGCCCTTGTGCAGCGTCTTTTGATGATCTGTCTCCGGTATCCTAATCAGCAGCAGTCGATCAGGAATATTCTGGCCCTGACTTTTACCAATAAAGCGGCCAATGAAATGAAGGAAAGAATTTTGACATGGCTTGGAAATTTCTCATCAGAAAATTTTGCAGAAAACGGCGATCTGAAAAATATTCAGATGGCATTTGAGCAGGAAGGCATAAAAATCACGATCGATGAGCTTCATATCCGTGCAAAAAAATTGCTGGATTATGTTCTTCATAATTATTCTACGCTTAATATCGGGACTATAGACCGGTTCAATTCCAGGTTGGTGAGAAGTTTTTCTTACGAGCTGGGACTTGCGAAAAATTTTAATCTTGAAATTGAAGCTGAGCCTTACCTCATTGAAGCCGTTGATAAAATGCTTGATCAGATCGGGGAAAATGAAGTCATTTCGGAATCGTTTATGGACTATGTTGATTACAGCCTGGAAAATAACGAACGGATTAATTTAAATAAAAACCTGTACGATTCGGCTAAAGAGTTTGTAAAAGACATTCATTACGAACATCTTAAAAACAATAAGGATTTTGACAGTTCAAATTACGAAAATATTAAAAATACACTTCGTAAAGAGATTGTACTCCATAAAAAACAGGCAGCTGAACTTGCTGCAAAATCTATTGAGCTATTCAGATCCAGAAATATTGAGATTGAAGATTTTGCGCAGGGGAAGAATGGAATCGGCGGATTTTTCACAAAGGTTTTAGATTTTTATCAGCAGAAAAGACCCGGCTTTCCTTTTCCCACGACTGCAGAAGAATCAGTGGTGAATAATTACCGGAAAGGTGCTTCTGCCAAATCAAAAAGCAAAGAAACAGACATTCTGGAAATTCTTGATCAGCTTCTGGAAAACAGGATGCAGCTGATTCTTACCTATATTGAAACACAGAAAAAAGAAAAGATTCTTTCTGCGCTTTTACCGCTGAAAGTGAATAAAGATATTCAGGATGAGCTGAGGAAAATCGAGCAGGAAAATGATCTTGTACTGTTAAGTAAGTTTAATATTCTGATTAATGAAAATCTCAAAAACGAACCATCAGCTTTTATTTATGAAAAAGTAGGCTCTCAGTTTCAGCATTATTTTTTTGATGAATTTCAGGATACTTCAGAACTGCAGTGGCAGAATTTTCTTCCGTTGAGGGATCATTCCATTTCTACTGAAAACACTTCTTTTACGCTTGTAGGTGACCCTAAACAGAGTATCTACCGCTTCCGGGGCGGAGAAAGCAAGCTAATGCTTGATATTATCAATAAAAAAGAAATCACACCTAAAGAAGCTGAACTTCTGGTTTTGAAAGACAATTGGAGAAGTGCGCGAAATATAGTCCGGTTCAATAACGATCTTTATCGGTTTCATTCTGATATTTTAGAAGAAGAGCATAAAAATATTTTCGGGACCGATGCTGAACAGACGCCAAGATCATCAATGGAAGGCCGTGTGAAAGTCAATTTAATTGAAAATCTGACCAATGAAGATTTCTACAATGATACTTCCGAAAGAATGCGGAAAGATATTCAGGAAAGTCTTGATAACGGTTTCAGGTTTTCCGATATTACCATTCTCTGCCGTGGAAATTTTGATATTTTCAGCTATTCCCAAAAATTGGGAAATTTGAAAGTACATTATAAAGGTGAAGAAACCAATATCAAAACAATTTCTGACAAAGGTCTGACGCTGGAACTATCCAATACATTAAAAGCGGTTATTGAATTCCTTAAATGGGAGGTAAATCCGAAGAATAAACCCAATCTCATCATGATGATGTATTACCTGAATCAGCTGGGAAGAATTCACATGGCCGATTTTACACTGGAAATGAAAGAAATACTCGATCTTACTTCTCATGAAGAAATATTGGAATTTATCCAGAACAGATATGCCCTGAAGCTTAAGCAGGATCATTTTCCAAGATTTAATCTTTACAATTTTGTAGAGTATTACATCAATGAATTTTCTGTTGAAAATAAAGAAACGGATTTCCTCCTGAATTTTCTGGAAATGCTTTTTAATTTTACGCAAAACGCAGGTGCGAGCACGAAAGAATTCCTAAAATACTGGGACGAAGAAGCGTCAACCTATACTATTCAGGCTTCGGAAAATATTGACGCGGTACAGATCATGACAATCCATAAGGCTAAAGGTCTTGAATTCCCTATCGTTTTTATTCCGATGATGAATAAGAACCGTGATGCTGAATTCACCAACTGGTTTGAAACTTCAAAAGACACCCCTTTAAAGTCGGTTAATATTAACCAATTCAGCAAAAATCTTGAAGTTTACGACGAAGAAATTGAAAAATTCAACAAACAAAATTCATATAAAAATTTTGTCGACAGGCTTTGTCTTCAATATGTAGCCACCACACGTCCTGTGGAACAGCTTTTTTTCTATATTCAAAAGGCTAATAAAACTTCGAATAATCTTGAGCTGCTGGAATTTCTCCAGTCCAAAAATCCTGAAAATCTCGACGAGTTTGATTTGTATGAAGTTGATCCTAAAATGCTGAAAAAGTACTCAAAAGAGAAAATTTCATCTTTTAAAACCAAAGATATCCGGGTTCTGAAAAATGTGAGCGAAAGCAATACTTCGATAAAGATTGCCACTCCTTCAAAGAATTATCAGGTACGAAATGAAAAAGTGAGAATCGGTCTTTTTGTACACGAACTTTTGTCGCAGATCAACACGGCAAAAGATATTCCTAAAGTGCTGGAATGCTATATCCTAGAAGGACAGATAACGCTTGAGGAGAGCCTCACGATACAAGCCGAACTCAAAAAAATTATAGAGACCCACGCCGAATTTTTTGACGAGAAATGGGAGGTTATCAACGAAAAAGACATCATGATTTCTGAAAACGGGGAAAGTAAAGTTTACCGTCCAGACCGTATTTTGAAAAATGACGAAGGTTATATTATTGTTGATTTTAAAACAGGAGAAGAATCGGTCAAAAATGAGCGCCAGATTGAGAATTATAAGAATATCCTGGAAAAGCTTGGAAAAAGGGTATTAAAGACACAGTTGATTTATTTGTAGTTAAATAGACTGATAATATTAATACTTATAAATAATTTCGGCGGCACCTTTGGTGCCGCCGAAACTTTATATCAATAAGTTATTATTCTCCTTTAGGATTAAAAACCCTCTGCGCCAGTTCCTGATCGAAAAGGTATAAAGCCGAAGGATTATCAGATACCATTTTAATTTTTGTTACCAGCTGGGAAGCGCTTGCCTCCTCTTCTACCTGCTCGTTGATAAACCACTGCAGGAATGAAGTGGTAGCAAAATCACCTTCGTCATTCGCGTTCTTTACAATGTTGAAAATACTTTTTGTCACTTTTCTTTCATGCTCCAGTGCTCTTTCAAAAATATCAATAGCCCCCAGGAATTCATGTGGCGGTTTTGGAATCTCACCAATAATAATCTCCCCTCCTACATCATTAAGATAATCAAACATTTTATCGGCATGCATTAATTCTTCTTTGCTCTGCACTCTGAAATAGTTGGCAATTCCGTCAAGATCTTTTCCTGAAAACCAGGCAGACATTGACAGATAATATTGAGCAGCATATTGTTCGTGAGCTATTTGTTCGTTCAATAATTTCGCAATTTTCTCGCTAATCATAAGTATAAATTTACAGTCAAAATTAGGGAATAAACTCCTAAAACAAAAGTTTTAATAAAATTAATAGAAAAAAGGACGGTATTTAACCGTCCTCTAACACATTAAAAAATCAAAATTATAACTACTTTGTCACATCCGGAGCTGCCGTATTCATTGGCTTATGCATTTTGGCTCCTCTTTCTTTCATTGCCATTCTTCTCTGCTCCATTTTAGCTTTTCTGTCGGCCTGCCATTTATCGTACTGTTGAGGCGTTAAGATCTGCTTCATATCCGCGTCCATTTGTGCTCTTTTGGCTTTCATCTGCTCTGCTCTGGCCATTCTTTCGCCTTTATTCTTCTCGAATTCAGATTTCATTTCAGCTTTTCTTTGCTCATGAAGAGTTTTAATTTTCTCAACCTGAGCCTGGTTTAAGTTTAAATCTTTCTGCATCTGAGCCATATGCTCCTGCTCTTTTTGCTGAAACTTTTGCTGCATCTCAGCTCTTTTTGCCTGTCTGTCTTGTGGAGTAACTTGTTGAGCCATTGCAAAACCTCCGAATCCGATAAATGCTACCGCTAATACTAATTTTTTCATATTACAAATCTTTAATTATTTCTTTTATATCTTTTTGATTATTAGTTAAAACAAAAGTTAAATAATAAATATCATAAATATCGTTAAAATTAAATATGAATATACTAATTTTAAAAAAACAAAAAGAGCAGATTAAAAAACCTGCCCTTCACACCACTTAAATATAATATATGAAAATTAATTCTTTGCAAATCCGTTTCTGAAACCGCCGTTGCTTCTTCTTTCGCCACCATTATTCTGCTGTCTTGGTGCAGCACTTTCACTTCTTCCAGAACCTCCTCCATTTCTGAAGCCTCCGTTATTTTCTCTTCTCGGAGCTTCTTCTCTTTTTATTTCTCCTCCTCGGAAGCCTCCTCCTCTGTTGCCGCTATTCTCGGCTCTTTCAGATCGGAATCCGCTATCATTTCTCACACCACCATTATTATTTCCTCTGAAACCTCCATCATTTCTCGGCGCATTACCGTTATTTCGAAAACCGGAATTATCGTCATTTCTATTTTCAGTACGATTGCGGAAGCCTCCGTTATTTCCATTGTTACCATCTCTTACAGGACCTCTGAAACCATTGTTTGGCCTGGCGCTGGATCTTACAATATTAAAGGTAGGATTATCCATTCTTCTGAAATGCGATCTGTCTACCCTGTAAATATTGATATTTACATTTCTGTATCTCGGCATTGGTCTGCAGATTGCCGCATAATGGGTTCTTCTGTAATTCTGGAAATACACTACCGGACTGTACCCTCTGTAATAATTATTCTGGAATACTACAAAAACCCTTGGCCCCATAATTCTTTGTAAAGCGTAGAATCTGTCATAATACCATCTGTCCGGATTGTATCTGTAGAATCTGTTCCATGATGAAAAGCTTACATAAAGATTATTCAATCTCAGGATCTGATCAACCTGCCATGGACTTAATCTGTTTTGTGTAAAAAATACATTCCAGTTGATGTTAACGATACTGTTCCTGTAATCATTATAATTACTTTGGTAATAATTCTGAGGATAGTAATCCTGTGGATAATTGTAGTAATAATCATCAGGGAAATAATTCTGGTCATCTTCATCGCTGTAATAGCCTCCATCATTCTGATAATATCCGTCATTGTTGTATCCGTAGTCCGGATACTGCTGAGCAAAGGAAAAAATTCCGAGACTCAAAGCAAAACCGATCAATATTTTTTTCATTTTTATAGTCGTTAATTGGTTAATAATATAGTAGAATTGTTCATTCTATCTTTTTGATATAAATAGAAAAAAGAAGTTAAATCATACGATAAAACTTCTTTTAATTATATATTAACCAATTGATAATCAAATGTTAAATTTATGATCTTCCACTATCTTTCATCCAATCGGCTATCTTTTTATTAAATCCGGCCTCATGAATAAGATCCTCAAGTTTAAGATGCATTCGGTATCTCCAGTAATGCGGGAATACAGCAGGATTATTAATTCTTTCATTATCCATTTCAATATTTGCCAGTTGTTTATCGGTTGCCAAAAATTCCTGTATAGGGAAGATCGCAAGCATCGCATCATTGTAAAGATGCTGCTTCATGATAACTTCGGCCAGATGCGGATCCAGATTTTCCGGCGCCTGCCCGTACTGAATCAGCTGAAGATTAAAATACTGTTGGGTGAGCGAAGGATTTTCTTTCCACCACTGTCTCAGCGTTGAGCTGTCGTGAGAAGATGCCGTTACCACATTCAGGTAGCCTGCATTTTTAGGATTATAAAAAGGGATATTATCGGAAGGCATTCTCTGAACTTTCAAAGCAACGATGGCCAGCTCGTCCATTACTACGGGAACACAGTGCGGAACCAATCCCAGATCTTCACCGCAGATGAGCATCTTTGTAGCATTCAAAATAACAGGTAATTTTTCCATCGCTTTTTCGTACCAGAGATGATCCTGTCTTTTGAAGAAATAATCGTGGTACAGATCGTAGATTGCTTTCTTTTCCCAATCCGAAAGATACTTGTATGAATCGGTGCGGTATACATTGAATCTCGGGTGGTAGACTACCTGTCCGTTTCTTTCTTCAATTAAAAACAAAACATTGGCGCATAATGATATGAGCTGATTTTCAATAGGTCCTCGAGGATTTTTTTTGAAGAAATCCGACAGTTTTCTTTGAGTATTAAATTCTTCCTTAAATGAATAGGTCCCGTCGTGATTATTATTAATAAATTCAAGAGCTTTTCCGCTTTCTTCACCGAAATAGTTCCAAAGAATCTGATCGTTGATATACGGTTTACAGTATCTGTCGAAGTTAAAAGGAATGTGCCATTTGCCAAATTCTTCAAGGGTAACCGGAACTGCAGGGTAAAAATATCCCAGAATCCCCTGTGTAGCGGAAACCGGCATTCTCCAGATTCTGAAAAATCCTAAAATATGGTCAATCCTCATGGCGTCAAAATACTGTTCAAGTGCTTTAAATCTGTTTTTCCACCATTTGTAGTCGTCGGCTTTCATGGCTTCCCAGTTGTATGTCGGGAATTCCCAATTCTGGCCTAATTCCGTAAACTGATCAGGTGGTGCACCAGCCTGAAAATCCATTCCGAACAGCTCAGGTTCCGTCCATGCTTCTACCGAATATCTGTAAATCCCGATCGGCAGATCTCCTTTTACGGAAACACCTAAGCCATGCGTATAATCAATCGCATCTTTTAATTGTCTGTGCAGCTGATACTGTACCCATGCATGAAGCATAGAAGCATCATAATCTTTGCTTTTTGGACTTAAAAACGGAGCAATTTTCCCGGGAATATATTTTTTATGCGTCTTCCATTCGTTGAAATTCGGAGTTTTGTATTTATCTCTCAACACACAGAATGCCGCGTAAGGAATCAGCCAGGATTCATTGTCTTTAATGAACTTTTTAAAATTCCTGTCCTTGTAAATTTTTTCTTTATCAACATCAAAAACTGCCTTCAGATACTTCCATTTCCCTGAGATCATTTTCTCATAATCAATTAAATCGAGGGAATTCAGTTCGGCTTTTTCAGTTTTATATTCAGCAGTAAGGTTTTCTGGAAGCGGGAAATCCAGCTTTTCCAGAGAAATATATTGGGGATGAAGTGCATATACTGAGACTGCAGCATATGGGTAAGAGTCTGTCCAGGTATAATTTGCGGTAGTATCGTTGATCGGAAGAATCTGAATAATTCCCAGATTGGTTTCTTTGGCCCAGTCTGCCAGCTTTTTCAGATCTGAAAATTCACCAACCCCAAAGCCGTCATCCGTTCTCAGCGAAAATATCGGAACGGCAACCCCGGCATCATGATACATCTGGTAAAGTTTGAATTTAAAATAATGATCTGAAACGATCTGCAGAACATCTTTGGATATATTCGGCAAAGCAAAGCGGTTTTCACCTGTTTCTACATCAAATACTTTCCCAGCCGCTTTATCATAGAGGCAATATTTATATTGTATAAATTCGTTTTCAGGAATTTCAACCGAAGTTTCCCAGACTCCATATTCCGTCTGAGACATATGAATGGCTTTATCATAATCCCAATTTCCGAGAGAAGCGGTACTTCCGAACAGCATAACTGTCCAGTTCGGATTATAAATAGGCGCCTCAATTCTGAATAAGTGGGTATGCTTCTTTAAAACCGATATTTTCTCGGGCCTGAAGGTATTCAGCTTGTTGTAAAGAATTTTATTGTTGAGATAATTTTCAGGAAAGTTTTTATTATTCCAGTGATCGAATATGATGAATTCTTTATAGTTGTGAGGAAAACCAAGTCGGTGAGGAACAAATTCTTCCCGCAGGAGATTTCCTCTTTCATCTACAAGCTGATATTGATAGGAAATAGATTTTGAAAAATAATCTACCTCACATTTCCATTGCCCATTTTCCTCATAAAACATAGGATGAGTCTGTGATACAGCATCTTCTCCGCTAATAACCAGCTGTAATCTTTCTCCAACTTTTGTACTGTAACCTACATTAAAGTATATCTTCATTTATATTTTTTTATAAAAATACATTATAATATTGTAAAATAAAACTTATTGAATATCAAATATTCATTAAAAAAACCTTCTCAAATTAGTTTGAAAAGGTTTGATTTTTTTGTAAAGATAAAGATTATTCTGTTACCAGAATTTTCTTGCTGAGAAGCACTTTTCCGGATTCATCAGTAATGTTTACAAGATATGCTCCTCCGATAAGATTTTTAAGATAAACCTGCTGACGTAGTGATCCGTCTTTTACAGATGCATTCTGTTTCAGCACATTTTTGCCGGATAGATCAAATACATTCAGCGTGATATTTCCTTTTACGGTTTTATCATTAACACTGATGTTAATAAGCTTTTCATCTACTCTTGTAGGATAAATATCAATGTTTGCAAAGACATTTCCTGAAGCTGCTTTATCATTTGCAAAATATTTGCTGGCAAGATCATAAATATGGAGGTTCTGTTCTCCCGGAAGCTGTTTTGCCTGTAAGGTACTCAGGTCAACTTCGTACAATGCAGCACCTTTTGCGCTTGCAATAACAATATTTCCTTTGGAATTGACAGCAGATCCGTTCACAGAATAATTATCAGGAATTCCAGAAATTTTGCCAATAAATTTTGCCTTTAATTCTTTTGCAGTTACTTTGAAAACATTTCCCGAAGCAGAAAAAACATAAAAATTACCTTCGGCATCAGCAATCATATCTCCTCCAAACCCTGTTTCTATAATGGTAAAAGAATTTTTTCCGTTGGAGGCATCATCTGTAATGATTCCCAAATCGTTTACCGTGTACTGATTTCCTTTTCTGCTGATCTTAAGGAACTGTGTCCCGGCGTTGTTAATTGCATAAATACTACCGTCGTATCCTGTCGTCATTCTTGTAAAATGAGAATTAATGTCGCAGGCAGTTACTCTTGCCACATTGTTTTCAATGAGGGTAATTTCCCGGGATTTAGCATTTAAAACATAAATATTTGAAGAGAACATCGGCATGTACACCAGATTATTGAAAGAATCATAAGCCAATGTGGCCATGTTTATGGCCTGTGCATTGTTGTAGGTATTCTTGTCTTCGGTGACAGAACCGTTTCTGCTTTGTGAAAAAACTTTTGCAGAAGAATCTGCTGTAAAAATTTTCTCGCCGGAGTTACCACTTATTGGATCAATAGCCCTGAAGTCGTTAAAAATAATACTTGGAGTCTCTTTACCGACAAGCGCAAAAAAATCTTGCTGTGCAGAAGCATTAGCCCCGATTAAAAGCAAGAATAAAGGGAATAAATGTTTTTTCATAGTCTATAAATTTTAATTTTTAATCATTTTATTATGACTAAGTTACATATTTTTTTGAATTGATTTAAAAAAAATTCTCGCAGATTTTACAGATTCTACAGATTTTAAAATCATCTGCTTAATCTGCAAACCTGCGAGAAGGTTATATCAAGTTAAAACTTATATTCTGATTAATTCAAAACGTAAGTTGTTCCATCTCGTCCGTCTTTCAGCTCAATGCCTTCTGCAAGAAGCCTGTCACGGATCTGATCTGAAAGTTCAAAATTTTTCGATTTCCTTGCCTGATTTCGTAATTCAATTAACACTTTTAAGGTCTGATCCAACTTCTCATTGTTGTTTTCTTCAATGGGCTGAAGCCCTAAAACATCAAATATGAAGGCCTGTAAAGTAGATTTTAAATCTTCCAGATCTTTTGTTGAAATGGTTTCTTTCCCATCATTCAGTGCAAAAATATATTTTACTGCTTCAAATAAATGTGCAATAAGAACGGGAGAATTAAAATCGTCCGTCAGAGCATCATATGCTTTATTTTTCCATTCCTCAAGATTGAAACCGGATTGTTTTTCATCGTTCGGATTGATTGAATGTAAAACTTTAACGGCTTCCATTAATCTGATAAATCCTTTTTCACTGGCCAACATCGCATCATTTGAAATATCCAGGACACTTCTATAGTGCGCCTGCAAAAAGCAGAAACGTACAATCGACGGATGGAAAGGCTTTTCAAAGAAATCATTTTCACCGGTTACGAGCTGCATCGGCAGAATGTAGTTTCCTGTGGATTTGCTCATACGCTGGGAATTCATGGTCAGCATATTGGCGTGCATCCAGTAATTTACGGGAGCAGCATCATTGCAGGCTTTCCCTTGTGCTATTTCACATTCGTGGTGCGGAAATTTCAGATCCATTCCTCCGCCGTGGATATCAAATGTTTCTCCCAAATATTTTGTGCTCATTGCTGTACATTCCAGGTGCCATCCCGGGAAACCTTCTCCCCAAGGCGAATTCCATCTCATAATGTGTGCCGGAGAAGCTTTTTTCCAGAGCGCAAAATCCTGCGGATTCTTTTTTTCACCCTGCCCGTCAAGATCACGGGTATTTGCAAAGAGTTCTTCTATATTTCTTTTGGATAGCTCACCGTAATTCAGGCCTCTTCTGTTATATTCTAACACATCGAAATAGACGGAGCCGTTGCTTTCATAGGCAAAACCTCTTTCAATTAATTTTTGGGTAAGTTCGATCTGTTCGACGATATGCCCTGTTGCAGTAGGTTCGATATTGGGAGGCAGTAAATTGAACATTTCCAAAACTTTATGAAAATCTACCGTATATTTCTGTACGATCTCCATTGGTTCCAATTTTTCCAGACGGGTTTGCTTTACAAATCTGTCGTTGTTCACATCACCGTCATCGGTAAGATGTCCTGCATCGGTAATATTTCTGACGTATCTTACTTTATACCCGAGATGGGTAAGGCTGCGGTAAATAAAATCGAAAGAAAGAAAGGTTCTTACATTTCCCAGATGGACATTGCTGTAAACGGTCGGTCCGCAGACGTACATTCCTACATTTCCGTCTAAAATGGGTTTGAATATTTCTTTTTCGCCGGTAAGCGAGTTGTATATTTTTAGTTGCATGATTTTGTATGAGTGATAATTAATGATTAATAATGACTGTTTTAATTTAATTCAAGATAAATCTTTCGCAACAAATAATTGTCGTGATAAAAATTTTATCTGATATTTTTTTGAATTTTATCATTATAATTTATTTCCAGAAAACTTCAGGTTTCACGTAAAAAACAGTATCAATAAAATATAATATTCCTTTTTGTGTAAGAACATTTTCATCATGCAGATCTTCCAGAATAATTCCTAAAAAAGGATTGTAATAATCGTTGTTTCTTATATTTTCAAATCCATTATTACCAAGAAAACTTTTAACTTCTCTTAGATCAGTTAACTGATCTAATTTAACAAATCTTTGTTTTACGACTGCATATAAGGCGTCTGATTTCATATAAAATCCAATTAATTCATATGCTGTATCCGGAAAAAAGTAATTATTTAGAAGCAGATTATGAAAGTAATCCAGCCATGATTCGTAGTAGATAGAATCATTCAGCTTCAAAACAAAATTATCATCTTTCAAATACACTTTTTGTTCCGCACCTTCTGATACAAACAGATTAAAGTCTATTGTATCATACCAAAAGTTATTAGAATTAATCCAATTGATTAATTCTAATGTTTCTTTATTTTTGAAAGACTTTTCTTTTGAAGCCAATCTGCTTGTTTTTTCGCTTCTTTTAAGGTAACTGGCGATTGTTTGGATAATATTTCCATGCTTAACTTCGCTCTTTCCCGAAAGGATATATTGGAGTTCATATTTAATATCGTTTAACATTGTTAAAAATAGTACAATTTTTGCATTTAATCCAACTTCGCATGACTTCCTACATAATGCAGGAATTCCTGTCTTGTAATAGGATTGGTTCTGAAAATGCCGCTCAATTCTGCCGTAATGGTAGAGCTTGCAGTATCTTTAATCCCTCTACAATTGACGCAAAGATGTTTTGCATCAATGATACAGGCTACATCTTTTGTGCCTAAAGATTCTTTTAAAGCATCTACGATCTGCATGGTAAGCCTTTCCTGAACCTGCGGACGTTTTGCATAATAATCTACGATTCTATTTATTTTTGAAAGACCAATCACTTCACCATTGGAAATGTAAGCAACGTGTGCTCTCCCGATAATGGGCAAAAAGTGATGTTCGCAGAATGAGTATACGGTAATATCTTTCTCCACCAGCATCTGTCGGTATTTGTATTTATTTGAAAATGTAGAAATTCCAGGTTTATTTTCAGGAAGAAGTCCTCCGAAAATTTCGTTAACATACATTTTGGCAACCCTTCTTGGAGAGTCTTTCAGGGAGTCATCGGTCATATCCAGCCCGAGGGTTTCCATGATTTCTCCAAAAAGTTCGGTAATTTTTTCTATCTTCTCTTCTGGCGATTTATCAAAAGCATCTTTCCTAATAGGCGTATGTTCTTTTCCAGTGAAAATATCATCGTCGTTGTCAGTAAAATCAACCATTTTTATTTAATTTGCACAAAAATACGGATAAAATCTGTTCGTCATATTTAATTTAGCCGAAAAACATTATCTTTCGCCGCCAACATCACTTTACGCTATGATTATTGCTGAAGAAGTACAAAGCAAAGCCCAAGGAAGGGAATTTTTAGAATTTCCGGCAAGACTTTATCAACACGACCCAAACTATGTAAGACCTTTGGATAAAGATATTAATGAAGTCTTTAATCCTGAAAAGAACAGATTCTTCAAGAACGGAGAATGTGCCCGGTTTTTGTTTAAGAACAAAGAAAATGAAACTGTAGGTAAAATAGCTGTTTTTATTAACAATTTTTACGAGCAGCAACAGCCTACCGGCGGAATAGGATTTTTTGACTGTATTAACGATCAGGAAACCGCGAATTTCATTTTTAATTATTGTAAAGAATGGCTGCAAAAGCGTGGAATGGAAGCCATGGACGGATCAATTAATTTCGGGGAACGTGATAAATTCTGGGGTGTGCTTACAGAAGGCTTTGAACAGCCTTTGTACGGAATGAATTACAATTTTTCTTATTATAAAGAACTTTTCGAAAATTATGGGTTCAGGGTATATTTTGAACAGCTCTGTTTTTCAAGGCCTATTTTTGCAGAAGTGTCCCGTGTTTTTACCCTTATGCATGCAAAACACCAACGCAATCCTGATATTTCAGCGAAACCGATGAAAAAAAATAACCTGCACAAGTTTGCTAAGGACTTTACGGAGATCTACAATAAAGCCTGGGCTACACACGGTGAAGGAAAATGCATGCAGGAATCTAAGGTTCTGAAGATGTTTAAAACCATGAAGCCTATCATTAACGAGCATATTTCGTGGTTTGTGTATGAAAAGGAAAAACCTATTGCCATGTGGATGAATATTCCTGATTTGAACCAATGGTTTAAATACCTGAATGGAAAATTCGGCTTTGCTCAAAAGCTTAAGTTTTTATGGGTTAAAAAATTTAAGAAGAATGAGAAAATGATTGGTCTTGTATTTGGAGTAGTTCCTGAATGGCAGAAAAAAGGCATTGAGGGATATATGATCTGGGAGGGCACCCAACATCTTAGAAAACATACCGATTTTAAAGTCACGGAAATGCAGTGGATCGGAGATTTTAATCCTAAAATGATAAAAATTGCTGAAAATCTCGACACCACGGTAACGAGAAAACTTGCTACATACCGGTATTTGTTTGACCGGGATAAGGAATTTGAAAGACATCCGACACTTTAAAATCAAAATATAAACTATGGATTCAATAATTATTTTAATAATCTTTTTTCTTCTCATTATATTTTCAATTCCTGCGATTATTTTTCTAATCGCCTATCTTGCTGCGAGAAGCAGAAAGAAAAAACAGAAAGCATTACTGGAGAAAATAGGTGCTCCTGAATATTATGCCTTTGTTCGGTATAATATGGGAAATGCACAGAATGAGTTCTTTAAACTGAAAGCCTTTCAGGGTAGCGGAATTTTATATGTGGAAGGACGCAGTATCTATTTTGAAGATACCCTGCATCAAAATCCACATGTTTTTGCAATGGATGCAAGCAGTATACAATGGCAGGACATCAATATTGTGAATGGATTGCTGAAGTGGTTTTCCATAGCAGATCAGGAAAAAAAGTATTATTTCAATATTGAAAGCGGGATGTTTATTTTTAACCTGGATTCATCCAAACCAACAACTAAAAGTGTATTCGACAGATTACTGAAATATCAGAATGAGATCTGATAAATTTAGGCGGCGGCAAAGCCGCCGCCTAAATTTATCGTTAATAATACTTGTCTATTAAAACAGTTCTCCCGCTACTTCATTATTTTTGGCGTTCTCTACTTCGTTGATCAATCAAAATTACTGAAAAGCCTTTGTACAAGATTAATTGTATTTGATCAATAAGATTTGGACAGTTTATTGACTTAATAATCATTAATTGTTTTTTTAATTAGAGAATAATTGTAATTTTGATCAATTATATTAATCTAATAAACCATTTATAATGAGAATTACAGTAATATTTATAGCATTATTATCATTTATTTCTGCCCCTGCACAAAAGACCATGACCTTGAGTTATGACGGATCACGTTTATTAAATCATACATTTTATCATAATGGAGATACTAAAGGGAAAGGTATTAGTTATGATGATATACAAGGTACACCATACTATAACAAAGCATTTTTACCCGCTAAGTTTATCAGTCCCGGGAATACTGAAACCGCTTTAGCACGCTATAATACTTACTTTGATGAAGTGGAATTTAAAAAAGGTGAAGAAGCATACTCTTTAATTCCTGAGAGTCCTTTTTCAAGAATTGAATTCCAGACTAAAGAAACACTTGTAAGATTAGATAACGGAGCAGATTTAAAAGGATATTATTTTGAACTTGCAGCAGGTAAAAATTCACTGTATAAAAAAGTAAAAACAGAGTTTAAGGATGCTGTGAGCGCTAAAAATTCGTATGATTTGGACAGACCGGCACAGTTTAATGCAATACATCCGGTATATTACATTGTAACAGAATCCGGATTTATTAAGGATCCTAAAAAGCTGAAAGATATTACAGACGCTTTTCCTGCAAGAAAAGCTGATATTGAAAAATTTGCTAAATCAAGTAACATTAAATTAAGTAAAGAAGAAGATCTTATAAAACTTACCAATTTCCTGAATCAGAATTAAATATTTACCAAGCGAAAGGTTTGCTGAATATCATAATTTTAAGGCGCAGAATCAGATTAAAATCTTAATTCTGCGCCTTAAAATTATAAGATATATTAATATTAAAACAGTTCTCCCGCTACTTTCTTAATATTGTCACTTTTCCCCATAGAGTAAAAATGCAGCACCGGAACTCCGAAATCCAGCAGTTCTCTGCATTGATTAACCGCCCATTCAATCCCAATTTGTTTTACGGCTTCATTATTTTTGGCGTTCTCTACTTCGTTGATAAGGTCTTCCGGAAGATCAATTTTAAAAACTTGGGGAAGAAGTTTGAGATGTTTTTTGGTGGCAATTGGCTTTATTCCAGGAATAATCGGAACTTGAATATTCATTTCACGGGCTTTTTTCACAAATTCAATGAATTTCTTATTATCAAAAAACATTTGCGTTACAATATAATCTGCTCCGGCATCCACTTTCTGCTTCAGCCATTTTAAATCGTAATTCATGGAGGGTGCTTCAATGTGCTTTTCCGGATAGCCAGCAACACCAACACAGAATTTATTGTGTTCATCACATTCCTGATCTTCATTGTGAAGATATTTACCTCTTCCGAGATTATTGATCTGATGAACAAGCTCCATCGCACTTCCATGACCTCCTGTAGTAGGTTCAAAATATTGGTGTCCTTTCATCGCATCACCTCTTAAAGCCATAACGTTATCGATTCCAAGATACATACAGTCTACCAGGAGATATTCTGTCTCTTCTTTGGTAAAGCCGCCGCAAAGCAGATGCGGAACCGTGTCTACATTGTATTTATGCTGTATTGCGGCGCAAATTCCCAGGGTTCCGGGACGCATTCTTGTAGTACGACGCTCCATTAAGCCGTTTCCTTTATCGATATAAATATATTCTTCCCTGGAAGTAGTCACATCAATGAATGGTGGCTTAAATTCCATTAAAGGATCAATATTTTTGTAAAGATCTTCGATTCCGATGCCTTTTTGTGGCGGAACTACTTCAAGAGAAAATAGTGTTTTTCCGTTTGCGTTTTTTATATGGTCGGTGATTTTCATTTAGCTTAAATATTATTTTTTAAAGTTGCGTTTTTAATTTTTAAAATTTCTCCAACTCCAATAATTTTTGCACCCTCAAGGAATTCAAATTTTACTCCTTCATATAATTTATTTTTAAAAAGGTGTGGAGACATTAGTGTTATTTCAGCTTTGACTTCTTCACCAGGGAAAACCCATTCTTTATTAATAAAAACCTGTCTTCCGGATGATGTTGATTTCTCAAAATCAAATCTTACTTGGGGTCTGTAATTAGATTGAGCAGGAGTCATGCGTCCTCCTTCATCAGTTGTCCGATATTTTAAATACGCAATAGAGTCAAAATCGTCTTTCATAATTTCTTTTTAAATACCATCTGCCAGATTAGGGTTTAGCCATTTTTTTGCTTCCTGCAAAGAAATTCCTTTCCTTACCGAATAATCTTTCAGTTGGTCTTCTGCAATCTTTCCTAAGCCAAAATATTTGGCGTGCGGACTGCCGAAATAATATCCTGAAACCGAGGCAGTAGGGAACATGGCTAAACTTTCCGTCAGATAAACACCAATATTTTCTTCCACTTTCAGCAAGTCCCAGATGGCGTGCTTTTCCAGGTGATCCGGACAAGCGGGATAACCAGGAGCCGGGCGTATTCCTTTGTATTTTTCGGCAATCAATTCTTCGTTGGTTAAATTTTCCTGATTAGCGTAGCCCCAATACTCCGTTCTCACTTTTTTATGTAAAAATTCGGCGTAGGCCTCCGCGAAACGATCTGCCAAAGCTTTTACCATAATGGCATTATAATCATCGTTTGCTTTTTCATATTCCTGCGCCAGTTCGTCAGTTCCGAAACCTGTTGTCACACAAAAAGCTCCTATGTAATCTGTTTTACCTGAATTTTGAGGAGCAACAAAATCACTCAGCGCCAGATAATCTTTTCCCCTGGAACGCTGCGCCTGTTGTCTTAACGTAATGAATTTTGCCATTTGATCATTGTTTTTGTTAAACACTAAAATATCATCACTTTCATTAGAATTAGCTTTAAAAATCCCGAAAACTGCTTTTGCCGTTAATAACTTTTCATCTAAAATTCTTTTTAAAATGACCTGAGCATCTTTGAACAGTTCTTTAGCCTGAACTCCAACAACCTCATCTTCCAGAATATTAGGATATTTCCCATGAAGATCCCAGCTTCTGAAAAACGGCGACCAGTCAATAAAAGGCAATAACTCTCTTAAATCCTGATTATCAACAACCGTAATTCCTAATTGATTTGGAGTAAAAATATCTTCGTTTTTCCAGTCAATTTTAAACTTATTTTCTCTGGCTTCTTCAATAGAAACGTAATCTTTTTCTACCTGTCTATTGAGAAATTTCTCTCTGAACTCAGCATAATCACTTTTAAGGTCATCAACATATTCTTTATTTCGGTCGCCCAATAACGAACTTACCACGTTTACCGCTCTGGAAGCATCATTTACGTGAACCACGGCATTTTTATACTTTAAATCAATTTTTACAGCGGTATGTGCTTTTGAAGTTGTCGCCCCACCGATCAATAAAGGAAAATTCAGATTTTGTCTTTCTAGTTCCTGCGCGATATAGACCATTTCATCCAAGCTCGGTGTAATTAATCCGCTAAGGCCAATGACATCTACTTTTTCTTCAATAGCGGTCTGGATAATTTTTTCAGCAGGAACCATTACGCCAAGGTCTACAATTTCGTAATTATTACAACCCAAAACCACACTCACAATATTTTTACCGATATCATGGACATCTCCTTTCACGGTCGCCATAAGAATTTTCCCGTTGGCAGGTTTTGAACCGTCTTTTTCAGCTTCTATAAAAGGCTGTAAATAGGCCACCGCTTTTTTCATCACCCTTGCCGATTTTACAACTTGTGGAAGGAACATTTTCCCGCTTCCGAACAAATCTCCGACCACGCCCATTCCGGTCATCAGATTAATTTCAATCACATGAAGCGGTTTTTCTGCCTGTTGTCTTGCTTCTTCTACATCTTCTTCAATAAAACGGTCGATTCCTTTTACCAAGGCATGCGTAATTCTTTCCTGCAAAGGATGATTTCTCCATTCTAAATCCTCAACTTTTTCTTTTTTTACGGATTTATTCTTTTCGGAATAATCCAGAAGCCTTTCTGTAGCATCTTCTCTTTTATCGAGGATAACATCTTCCACCAGCTCAAGAAGCTCTTTATTAATTTCATCATACACTTCCAGCATCGCAGGATTCACGATTCCCATATTCATTCCGGCCTGAATGGCGTGATACAGGAAAACCGAGTGCATTGCTTCTCTCACCGTGTCATTTCCTCTGAATGAAAACGATACATTGGAAACGCCTCCACTCACAGATGCATACGGAAGATTTTGTCGAACCCATCGTGTTGCTTCAATAAAGTCGATAGCATTTCGGCGGTGTTCATCCATTCCGGTGGCAACCGGGAAAATATTTAAATCGAAAATGATATCTTCAGCCGGAAAATTTAAACGATTCACCAAAATATCGTAAGACCGTTTCGAGATCTCAATTCTGCGTTCATACGTATCGGCCTGTCCTACCTCATCAAAAGCCATTACAATAACAGCTGCTCCATATCTTTTAATTGCTTTAGCCTGTTTAATAAACTCTTCTTCCCCGCCTTTCAGGCTGATTGAGTTTACTACACATTTTCCCTGCGCTACCTGCAACCCGGCTTCCAGAATTTCCCATTTTGACGAGTCAATCATCAAGGGAATTCGGGCGATATCCGGCTCGGATGCTATTAAATTTAAAAATCTGATCATGGAAGCCTTACCATCGATCAATCCGTCATCAAAATTGACGTCGAGAATCTGCGCACCTCCCTCAACCTGGTGACGTGCAATATCGAGCGCTTCCCCGAACTTTTCTTCTTTTATTAGCCGTAAAAACTTCTTTGAACCGGCAACATTGGTTCTTTCCCCAACGTTGATAAAATTACTTTCCGGTGTTATGATCAAAGGCTCAAGCCCCGATAATCTTAAATATTTCATTAAATTATTCTTCTAAAATAAAATAGGCATTGTTTGCATTCTGCCTGAGCAAATCCACATGTTTGCCCAAAGCGGTAGTAATCGGAAATCTTTTGTATGCTAAACCATGTTCTCTGGCAAATTGCTCAATTTCCTCTGTGATTTCGTTATAATAGGCATAGCTGTAGTTCGGGAAAAGGTGATGGGCAACATGAAAGTTGAAATTTCCCAGCACGTTTCTTACAAACCAGTTATTTTCCTGTAAATCGTTGGTTACTTCAAACTGATGATGGAGCCAGCTAAATGGAAGCCCGTTTTTTTCATCCAGTTTCGGGAAAGCATTGTCAGGCAGCGGATGTAATGGAAGCAACACGAAAAGTGCAAATATACTTGCTGCAATCACCTGTAAAAACCATGCTCCAAGAGCCAGCCCAACTGATACTTTAAAAAACAGGACCGGAATTCCTATCTGATAAAAAAAATAGAACAGCTTATAGGCGATCATTTTTACTTTTTCTTTTACCGGAATTGCTCCCTGCGTTTTCAGGATCACACGGTCGTTATCAAAAAAATCCCTGAAGTCTCTAATAAACATCCAGTTGAATAAATACAGCGGATATACGAGAAAGAAAAACCTGTGCTGATACTTTTGAACGCCTTTTGCTTTAATCCACGGAACAATCAAAAGTACACCACTTTGTTCAATATCAGTATCCCACCCGTCAACATTGGGATAAGCGTGGTGGCTTGCAATGTGTCTTTTTTTCCAGATATATGAATTGGCCCCCACAAAATCGAAGATCTGCAATACCAAACTGTTGAGTTTTTTGCTTTTAAAAATATTGTTATGCGCTGCTTCATGAATCAAATTAAGATAGATCAGCACCAAGGATAAACCCATCAAGACAAAACTTACAATGTACAACCAGGAATTTTCTGCATTGAGCAATGCAAAAACATACAGGCCTAAATATAGCAAAGGCAATACAATGGCTTTGATCTGAATGTAAAAATCCCGGTTTTCAGGAATCCCTTCTACCCTCTTGTTCACTTTCTTTCTTAATTCATTAAACAATTTTGCATCCTCAGAATCTTTTAAGTAAATAGGTTTTTCCATTATATTTAATTTTGTGTGATACTTAAAGATAATATTAAAAACTATTCCTTTATTCTTGATTTAATTAAAAAATTCTATTAAATCAGACAAATTCTTTCAATTTTCTTGGCGGGTACTGAGCAACGAGATCAGCAATTGCTTTAATATGCTCAGGTGTTGTTCCGCAGCATCCTCCAATAATGTTGATCAATCCTTTTTCCGCATACTCTTTGATCTGGGCTGCCATATCTTCTGGCGTTTCATCATATTTTCCGAAAGCATTGGGAAGCCCCGCATTCGGATAGGCAGAAACATAGAATTCTGAATTGTGCGCAAGCGTTTCCAGATACGGTGTTAACTGATTCGCTCCTAAAGCACAGTTAAAACCTACACTTAATAAATTCAGATGTGAAACCGAGATTAAAAAAGCTTCCGCGGTTTGCCCGCTCAGTGTTCTTCCTGACGCGTCGGTAATGGTTCCTGAAACCATGATGGGTATTCTGATTTCTCGTTCATCCTGAATCTCATCTATGGCAAAGAGAGCTGCTTTTGCATTCAGGGTATCAAAAATGGTTTCCACTAATAAAATATCTGAACCTCCGTCCAGCAAGGCTTCACACTGCTGTTTGTAAGCCACTCTCAATTCTTCGAAAGTAATAGCTCTGTAGCCTGGATCGTTCACATCCGGACTGAGGCTTGCCGTTCGGTTGGTAGGTCCTATTGAACCGGCAACAAATCGCGGTTTGTCAGTATTTTCAGCGGTAAATTCGTCACAAACTTTCCTGGCTATTTTTGCGGATTCGTAATTTAATTCATAAACCAGATCTTCCATATGATAATCTGCCATCGCAATGGTTGTTCCGGAAAATGTATTGGTTTCAATGATATCTGCGCCTGCTTCAAGGTATTTTCTGTGCACTTCCTGAATTGCCTGGGGTTGCGTTAAAGACAACAGGTCATTGTTGCCTTTTACAGGGTGTTCCCAGTTTTTGAAGCGTTCGCCACGATAATCTTCTTCTTCAAATTTATACCGCTGAAGCATGGTGCCCATAGCTCCGTCGAGAATTAAAATTCTTTCGGATAATGCTTTGTATAATTGTTCTGAATTTTTCATTTTTTATATTTTTTCCATAGGTTACACCTACGGCTATTATTGTTGAACCCTTCGGGTTCGTTGTTAATCCAATGCCTGTTTCAAGTCAGCAATAATATCATCTACATTTTCCAGACCAACAGAGCACCGCACCAGACCTGCCGTGATGCCGACTTCGTTCCTTTCGTGATCGGACAATTTGGAGTGCGTTGTTGATGCCGGATGCGTAACAATTGTTCTTGTATCGCCTAAGTTTGCAGATAGGGAGCACATTTTAATGTTGTTTAAAAAATTTCTTCCCCCTTCAATTCCGCCTTTGATTTCGAAGGCTACGATGTTTCCTCCCAATTTCATCTGTTTTTTTGCAATTTCATAACCCGGATGAGATTTGAGGAAAGGGTACTTCACCAATTCTACATTGGAATGAGTTTCCAGAAATTCGGCGACTTTTAAAGCATTTTCACAGTGTTTTTCAACACGTATCGCTAATGTCTCCAAGCTTTTAGACAACACCCATGCATTGAAAGGCGACATTGCCGGGCCTGTATTCCTCGCGAAAAGATAAATTTCGCGGATCAGATCTTCTCTTCCGACCGCAACTCCGCCTAAAACCCGACCCTGTCCGTCAATTAATTTGGTTGCCGAATGTACCACGATATCTGCTCCGTATTTCATTGGCTGCTGTAAATAAGGTGTCGCAAAACAATTATCCACAATAAATATTAAGTTATGCTTCTTCGCAATTTTCCCGAAAAATTCTAAATCTAAAACCTCAATTGCCGGATTGGTAGGCGTTTCCAGATATAAAATTTTTGTATTGGGCTGAATATATTGTTCCACATTTTCTGCATCTTCCGCTTTGAAATATGTTGTTTCGATATTCCATTTCGGGAAATATTTGGTAAACAATGTATGCGTAGACCCAAAAACAGACTGACAGCTTACGATATGATCTCCCGCATTAAGTAAAGCTGCAAATGTTGAATAAATCGCCGCCATTCCCGTTGCGAAAGCATATCCTGCTTCAGCGCCTTCCATTTTAGCAATTTTTTCTGTAAATTCCGTTACATTCGGGTTTGAAAACCGGCTGTACAAATTCTTTGGCTTTTCTTCCGCAAAGCTCGCCCTCATATCTTCCGCATCCTGAAAAATAAAGCTTGATGTTAAATATAAAGGCGTTGAATGCTCATCAAACTGAGTTCTTTCCGTTTGTGTTCTTATAGCGGAGGTTTCAAAATTTTCCATATTATTTAATTTTCCCATGTAAAAGTTTAGCACTGTAACAATGAATGCTTCAGCAATCTCAGCATTACAATTGTAAAAAATATTGGTAAACTGCTACATTATTAAATTGTTATATTAATATTATTATTCGTTCCATAGGTTTTACCTACGACTATTGATATTGAACCCTTTCGGGTTCAAATTATCGTTCTATTTAGTTTCACTTACTCTTAAAATATCTCCAAAAACACCTCTTGCGGTAACTTTTGCGCCGGCTCCGGCACCCATGATGACGATTGGATTTTCGCCATAACTTTCCGTGTAAATTTCAAAGATGGAATCTGATCCTTTCAGTTGCCCCAAAGCGGAAGTCGCCAGAACGGAAATCAGTTTCACATCAAGTTCGCCTTTTTCTTTTTGTAAATCACCATGAAGATCTCCGACATATCTCAGCACATGACCGGGTTCCTGGCTGTCTTTGAGTTTTTGGTATTCTTCATCCAACTCGTTCAGTCTTGAAAGGAATTCAGGTTTTGAGACAGAAAGCAGGCTTTCGGGAACTAAATTCTGGATATTGATGTCTTCAAATTCATTGATGAGATCTAATTCCCTTGCCAGAATCAGTAATTTTCTCGCCACATCATTACCGGAGAGATCTTCTCTCGGATCAGGTTCCGTGTAACCTTTTTCCAGTGCTTCATTGATAATTGTTGAAAATGCGTCATCCCTCAAGGAAAAATTATTGAAAACATAACTCAGTGTTCCGGAAAAAACACCTTTAATTCTTGTAATATTTTCTCCTGACAGGTGTAAAAGCTTTATGGTGTCAATCAATGGTAAACCGGCTCCTACATTGGTTTCATAAAGGTAACGACGGTTGTTCTTGTTCAATGTATATCTTAGCTGACGGTATTCTGAAATCGGAAGGGTATTAAAAATTTTATTGGAAGAAACAAGGTCAAAACCATTTTCTGCCAGCGTATGGTAATTTTTAACAAAATCTTTACTCGCCGTATTATCGACAACAATTAAATTTTCAAGTTGATTTTCTTTTGAAAAACTGATCAGCTGCTGAACATCAGAGGGACTTTCTGCTGTCAGAACCTCATCATTCCAGTTGCTGTCAAACCCTTTTTTGTTGAAAGCTATTTTTCTGGAATTGGCAACAGCTACTACTTTAAGATCGATTTTTTTACGTCTTTTAATTTCTTCTGAAGACTCCAGAACCTGCTCTATTAAAGTCTTTCCTACGTTTCCATGGCCTATAATTGCCAGGTGAACCGTCTTAGGTTTTTTAGAAATTTCAGATTCTATGATATTTTTAGCCTTCTCGTCCTGTGAAGAAGTAACCACAATATTGACTCTTTTTTCTGCTGCAATTTGATTTAAAAGCAAAGGAAAAACATTGTTTCTTGCCAATTCTGCCAATACTTTATTGAAATCTTCGACAACAAAACCTAAAACCGACACATTGTTGATACTGTAAATCTGGGAAACTTTTCCTGATTTTCTTTCCGCTTCGAATTCGTCAATGAGGCAATTCACCGCTTTCTCCGAATCATTTTCATGAACCAGGATGGAAATCCCGTTTTCTATAGCCTGCTGGGAAATAACGCCAACACTGATTCTTGCCAGCGTAAGCGCTTTAAATATCCGTCCGTCAATCCCGATTTCCCCTAAGAAATCTTCTCCTTCAAACTTAATGATGGATCTGTTTCTCAAAAATTTTATTTCGTTTGCATTGCTTTTCATCTCCTACAAAATATTTTTTATGATCGTATTTAATTGTTCGTATTCCATTAAGAAGGCATCATGCCCGTGAATTGATTTAATTTCATGATAGAATACATTGTCTTTATTTTCCTTTAATTTTTCAAAGCACATTCGGATTTCTGTTACCGGAAAGAAAAGATCCGTATCTACTGCGATAAAATGGATTTGAGCTTCTATCTTTTCCAATTGAACTTCGTCGGCATTAATATTCATCAGCAAATGATTCATTAACTTATAAGATTTTAAACTAAATCTCTCGTTTAAAGCATTTCCGTGGTAAATCAGCCAGTCTTCCGACTCTAACCGCTGTTTTTCCTGAATGAATTTATTTTGAAATCTGTTGTTTAAGGATTCCGGTGTACGATAGCACAACATGGCATGAATTCTTGCTTTTTGTATCGGTTTTTCATTTTGATGTAATAAAAATTTCTGAACAAGACATTGTGCATGAAGCCAGTCGTGGGTTTTATAATCACAGGCGACAGGAATAAAAATTTCTGCGAGCTGAGGATTTTTTGTCAGCATTTCCCAGCCAATTCCTCCTCCAAGAGAACCTCCGATAATGGCGTGTAATCTTTTAATATTTAAAAATTCAAGACCCTGCAAAAAAATATTGGCGATATCTGATGGTGTAAAATCTTCGTAGTCATCGATAAAAAAATTATCGTAGCCATTTCCCGGAATATTGAAGCATAAGATGGTGTATTTTTCCGTATCAATCACCTGATTTTTACCGATCAGCTTTTTCCACCAGCCCTTCTCTCCTGTAACATCCGAATTTCCGGTTAAAGCATGATTTACCAGAATTACCGGTGCAGAAAACAATTCTCTTCCGAAAAGCTGATAGCTTAACGAGATATTGTATTCCCTTCCGGAATTGGATTGATACGAAAAATTAATATGTCTTAGTTCTGCTTTCAATTTTATTTATTTTAAATACAATTGAAAATGCCACAGGAAATGGCTGAAAAGAACTTCAGGTAAGTTATCTGTCCAAATTATTTGGTAGAACGTAGCACCTTCTCTGCTTGCGCAAAGGGTTGCTAAGGTTTCATCGGGTCTAATCCCTCAACCTTTCTTGATAACATTTTCAATATTTGAATGAACGAATGGTGCAAAGATAAAACTTTTATTTTAATTTTTTATAAAAATTTAACTTAACATCTCCAGAGCCCATTGGCAAAGGCTTTTTCGGAAAATATTAAGTTTAATTCAAATTTGGGAAGTTGGAATTTTTTGACAAAAAAACTACCTTCGTAATGAAAATGATGAGATATGCTTGCTGAAAAACAAAGACTACAAGATACAGACTGGAAAAACTGGGGACCATACGTAAGTAACCGACAATGGGGAAATGTACGGGAAGACTACAGTTCCAACGGCGATGCGTGGAATTTCGCCAACCACAATAATGCAGAAAGTTATGCTTACCGCTGGGGAGAAGAAGGTATTGCCGGAATCTCAGATGCTAAGCAGATTTTTTGTTTTGCTCTTTCTTTCTGGAATAAGAAAGATAAAATGGTAAAAGAGCGTTTTTTTGGGTTGAGCAATCCTCAGGGGAATCACGGTGAAGACATTAAGGAGATTTTTTATTATCTGGACAATACGCCCACACACAGCTATATGAAAATGCTGTATAAATATCCCATTAATGCCTTTCCGTATGATGAAATCCGTGCAGAAAATGCGAGAAGGAGCAAAAAAGAACCTGAATACGAAATCTTTGATACCGGAATTTTTGATAAGGATGAATATTTTGATATATTCATTGAATATGCCAAAGCAGACCATAATGATTTCCTGGTACGGATAACAGTTTTTAACCGAAGCAGTGTTGATGCCCCCCTTGTTGTAGCACCTACGATATGGTTCAGAAACAACTGGAAATGGGGATATAATACCTATAAAGGAGAAACAAATGCTTCCCATGAAGGCTGCATCAATGTTTTGCACGATAGTATTGCCATAAAAAAATTCTATTCAAGAGATACCAATGCAGAAAGTGTTTTCTGCGAAAATGAAACCAACACTCCAAAATTATACGGAGCTCCTTATCCCGGAAATACTTATTTTAAGGACGGGATCAATGATTATATTATTTATGGAAGCAATACTATAAATCCTGAAAAACGGGGAACCAAAGCTTCATTTGTTGTGGATGAAGTTATTGAAGCCGGCAGCTCAAAATCTTTTGATTTCAGGCTTTCCCCACAGGATCTTGATGAGCCTTTCGAGAATTTTGATGAAATATTCAGTTCCAGAATTGAAGAAGCGAATGAATTTTACGAGGAAATCCAGAATGATGTAGTTGACGAAGATGAGAGAAATGTACAAAGACAGGCTTTTGCAGGACTTCTATGGAACAAGCAGTTTTATCATTACAACGTAGGCAAGTGGCTTAAAGGCGACCCCAACTATGCCGCTCCAAGAGATTTTAATAATTACGTACGAAATACAGAATGGAATCATCTCCACAATAAAGATATCATCTCAATGCCCGATAAGTGGGAATATCCGTGGTACGCTACCTGGGATCTTGCTTTTCATTGTGTCCCATTTTCCATTATTGATGCAGAGTTTGCAAAGGGACAGCTTCTATTGCTTACAAAGGAATGGTATATGCATCCGAACGGACAGCTTCCTGCCTATGAATGGAATCTGAGTGATGTAAACCCACCGGTACATGCATGGTCCTGTTTCAGGGTTTTTAAAATTGATGAGAAACAAAACGGCAAACCTGATCTTTTATTTTTAGAGAAAGTTTTCCAAAAGCTGCTTCTTAATTTTACCTGGTGGGTAAATCGGAAAGATAAAAACGGAAAAAACATCTTTGGAGGAGGATTTCTGGGTCTTGATAATATCGGTGCTTTTGACCGGAATATGATCCTGAAAGACGGGCAGCATCTGGAGCAGGCTGACGGAACGAGCTGGATGGCCATGTATGCCCTGAATATGATGCGTATTGCTATGGAGCTGGCTCAATATTATCAGGTGTATGAAGATATGGCGATTAAATTTTTCGAACATTATCTTTATATTGCTGAAGCGATGGAAAATCTGGGTGAAGGAACAAAAGGTCTATGGAATGAAGAAGACGGATTTTTCTACGACGTTTTACAGCTTGGAAACGGCGACAGTGTCTCTCTTAAACTAAGAAGTATTGTAGGCCTTATCCCTATGTTTGCCGTAGAAATTATAGATCATCACCTGCTGGACAAAATGCCGAATTTTGTTGAAAGAATGGAATGGGTGCTGAAAAACAAACCTGAACTTACGAAACTGGTTTCTCATTGGGAAGAGGAAGGCCAGGGAAGAAAACATCTGATGAGTATTCTGAGAAAAACGAGGCTGACAAAAGTTCTGAGCAGAATGCTTGATGAGAAAGAGTTTTTAAGTGATTACGGAATACGGGCCATGTCTAAGGTGTATGAAGAGAATCCGTTTGTCTTTTCGGTACATGGAACGGAAAACATCGTTTATTACACACCCGGGGAAAGTGACAGCCGGATGTTCGGAGGAAACAGCAACTGGAGGGGACCGATTTGGTTTCCGATCAATTTTCTTATTGTGGAAAGCTTACAGAGATTCCATTTTTATTACGGAAACAGTCTGAAAGTAGAACTTCCTACAGGAAGCGGTGACAAGAGAAATCTTGATGAAGTGGCACACAATATAAGCAATAGGCTCTGCTCTATTTTCCTGAAGGACGAGGTAGGCCAGCGTCCTTTTAATGGAGGAAATGCCAAATTCAACTATGATGAAAATTTCAAAGACTACATTACTTTTTTTGAATATTTCCATGGCGACAACGGCAGAGGAATAGGAGCATCTCACCAGACCGGATGGACAGCTACCGTTGCAAAGCTGATGAAACCAAGAATGCCATTTTAAATTTCTACAAATCATAACAAGTCTCTTTTTAGAGGCTTTTTTATTATGCAGAACATTATACATACTTTCAATAAGACATTAAAGATATATAGTTAAAATCTATTTAAATATTAAAATAAACACATTTAAAATACAAAATCAATATAATATTTATAATATTTTTATGTTTAAAATAATTTTTTAACATTATAATATCTATATTAGCAAATAAATTTAATAAACTATTTCTTATGAAAGGAAAATTACTACCTCTTACAGCTTTGGTACTATCAGCTGTATGCAATTATCAACTCAAAGCCCAGGAATATCAGCCAATGCCGGTTCAGAGTGGCTTCAATGCGGATGTCATTGCCAATGGTGTTGGTCCTTCTGCATCTTCTACCAACAATGATGTAGATGGTGTAAGCTATGCTTTTATTTCACGGGATTTTCAACTAACTGCGACAAGCAATCCACTTACGTACGGACTGCCTATTAACGGAATTATCAATTCTGTTGTAGCCTCTACTTCCGGATTATCTTATCAGCTGGCTCCTTACAGCTCAAACAACACTCTAAGACTTCAAAACACCAATGATAACGGGACACTAATCTTCACAACACCTATGCAGGCACTTACTGTGTATATGCTGGCTACAGGCGGAAGTGGAGCTTGTACGGTAGATGTGGATGTAAATTTTACGGATAATACTTCACAGACGTTTTCGGCTGTAAGTATTTCCGACTGGTATGGAGGAAGCAGCTATGCCATCCAGGGAATCGGAAGAATCAATATAACCAATGATAACCTTGAATCAGGCTCGGGAACTAATCCAAGATTATACCAAATTCCTTTGGCTATCAGCGCGGCCAATCAATCAAAAAGCGTAAAAAGTGTAACGGTAACAAAAGTAGGAACAGGAGGTATCCCCAATATTTTTGCCTTTGCAGCAGATGCGTATAATGCGTGCAGTACACCAACCAATATCACGGCTACAACTACCATGTCAGGAGCAACATTAAGCTGGACAGCACCTGCAAGCGCTCCTGCTTCCGGATATCAATATTACTACAGCACTTCTCCTACATCGCCTACAGCAACTACAACCCCTACCGGAAACGTTACTTCAGGCACCTCCGTAACCCTCAACCAGCTTACTACGGGACAAACCTATTATTTCTGGGTGAGATCTAACTGTGGAGGTTCTTCACAAAGTTTCTGGAAAATGAAAGAATTTACTCCGGGGCAGATCAGCACTGTTTATACTGCGGGAGATATCAATACCCAGTACAATAATTCAGGTGTTACCACTACATCGACTACTAACTGTGCGGGAGGATTAAGTGTTAATGTTCCGGCAGGATATAAGATAAAATCTACTGCTGTTTCTTATAAAATGTCTACCGCTTCAAACGGATGGATGAGCGAACAAAGAAGTCTCTTGGCTTGTACGACGAACAATGTTACAGAATCTACAGTAGCATCCGGGTCCGGCTCTTCTTCAGGCACGTATTCTTACAACAGAACGGGGCTTACTCTGGCTAATGATCTTACCGGAACCGTAAACTTCGAGTTGAGAGCATGGAGAACATATGGAGGATCAGATTGTACTGCTGAATATAATAAAGTTGATAATAATACATTTACCGTAACAGTGACGCTTGAGCCTTTAGCTTTGGCAACAAGCGAGGTAACGGTAAAAGAAAAAGAAAGAATTGCACATCCAAATCCTTTCGTGGATACTTTATACATTGAAAAGGCAGAAAATGTAAAAACAGCTGTCATCACAGATCTATCGGGAGTAGTGGTAAAAACTGTTGAAAATCCTTCTTCCCTATTCTTAGGCGGACTAAAATCCGGAATGTATATTCTGACGTTACAAATGAAAGACGGATCTGTAAAGAGCATGAAAACGATTAAAAGATAATTTACAAATCATATTAAAAAGCCGTGGATAAATTCTTTATCCACGGCTTTTTATTAGTATCATCTAAACTAGGACTGAACAATTTCTCCGTTAACGAAAACTTCATAGGCTATTTCTACAGTCGGTTCCAGGGTCTTGGAAACAGAACAGTATTTCTCAAACGATAGCTGGGCCGCTTTCTGGGCTTTTTTAGGATCAATATTTCCTTCCAGTAAAAATTTCACTTTGATGGATTTAAAAGGTTTTGCATCATCAACCGGAATTCGCTCGCCCTCCACTTCAGCTTTAAAGTCTGTAATTTCCTGTCTTTGTTTTTTCAGAATGGAAACCACATCAATTCCGCTGCAGCCTGCAACAGCCATCAGAACACTTTCCATTGGCGAAACCCCTTTTGCGCCCGGCTGTGTCGTATTATCCAGAAGAATTGAATTTCCCTGAGCATTGGTACATTCAAATAAATAATCATCGTTGATTCTGTTAAGTGTTATTTTCATAATATGTATTCCTGTTACGTACTGTTTATTCTAAATGATTAACTTTATACTTAATGCATTATGTCTAATGACTAATAATTTATACTTTATACTTAAAACTTTATGCCTAATGGCTAAAAAAAATTTTCTTAAGACTTAAACTGTATACCTTATGCTTAAAGCCATATGCTTAAGATCTAAAAATATATACTTAATGCTTAAAAATTCTGTTTATTGCCTGCTGCGTATAGCCTCGTTATAGAATACCTCTGGCTTTGATCTCCAGGTATTTATTGATAACGTCAATATTTAAATTTTCAGGCAAGGTATACACTGTATAGATACCATACTTTCTAAGTTCCTGAATGATCAGTTTCTTTTCAAACTCAAACTTTTCGGCGATGATTTCGTCATAAATTTCCTGCATGCTTTCGGGATTCTTATGGATCAGTGTCTGAAGCTCTGAATTTTTAAAGAAAACTACCACCAGCAAATGATTTTTAGCGATTCCGCGGAGATACTTCAGCTGGCGGTTGAGGCCGTCGAGGGTTTCAAAGTTGGTGAACAGCAGTATAAGGCTTCTCTGGTTTAAAGAATATTTCACATCCTGGTACAGCCTGTTAAAATCACTTTCAAAAAAATCGGTTTTGATATTATAAAGTGCTTCTGATATTTTTCTCAGCTGTCCCGATTTATTTTCCGCAGCAATTTTATTTTCCGTTTTTTTAGAGAACGTCATCATCCCGGCGCGGTCACCTTTTTTCAGGATAATATGAGATAGCGCCATGGTTGCGTTGATAGAATAATCCAGAAGGCTTAATCCTTTAAAAGGCATTTTCATTGTTCTTCCGGTATCGATCAGCATAAAGATCCGCTGAGATTTTTCGTCCTGAAACTGGTTTACCATCAGCCGGTTCGTTTTGGAAGTCGCTTTCCAGTTGATCGTTCGGATATCATCTCCGGGAACATATTCTTTGATCTGCTCAAATTCCATGGTATGTCCCAACTTTCTTATCTTTTTGATTCCGCCCAGCATAAATTCGCTCTGGATCGCCATCAGTTCATATTTCCTCAAATGGATGAAGGAAGGGTAAGAAGGCAGATTGGCATCTTTCTGAAAATTAAATCTTTTCGAAACAAAGCCTAAAGGTGATGCAACATATACATTCAGATTTCCGAAGTTATATTCGCCCCGCTCCCTGGGTTCAAGAATGTATTGAAAAAATGTATTTCTTCCGGGTGCAATTTGTTTCTCAATCAGGAAATCGCGTTTCTGAAACTGAAAAGGAATTTCATCGATTACCTTAACGTTGATTTTAAAATCGTAATTATTTTTAATATCGATCTTGACAGGATTTTCATCACCATTTGAAAGTTTTTCAGGCAAAATCCTTTGTGCCGAAATCCCTTTATTTTTGTTAAAAACAAAGAGCGTATCTACCATTACCGCTAAAAAGCAAAGCAGTAAAACAATATGCGCTACCCACATAAGAAACGGGAAGAAGAATGCAAAGACATACAGGATTCCCACTCCGATGAGCACGTAAAAAAAGCGCGTATTGATGTATAAGTTTTTCATTTTTTAAGATGGCGGATAGCAGACTGCGGATAACAATTAATCACTTGTTTTAATGTATGTTTACCTTGGAATCTCTATTCCTTCTAAAATTTGTCTGATAATTTCATCTGCCGTAAGACCTTCCATTTCTCTTTCCGGCGATACGATCACTCTGTGTCTCAAAACGGCGTAGCTTGCTTCTTTGATGTCTTCAGGGGTTACAAAATCCCTGCCTCTTAAGGCAGCAAAAGCTTTTGAAGCTGTTAACAATGCAAGACTTGCCCTTGGGGAAGCGCCCAGGTACAGGAACTGGTTTTCTCTTGTATTCACGATGATCTTGGCAATATATTCCATCAACTGTGCTTCTACAATGATTTCTTTTACAAGCTGCTGGTAATTTTTCAACTGCTGCGCGGTGATAACTCGGTTCACTACATCCGTTTTATCTTCTCTTTTGTTTTCGTGCTGATTCTTTATGATCGCAATTTCCTGCGCCAGATCAGGATATCCAACATTGATTTTAAAAAGGAAACGGTCGAGCTGCGCTTCCGGCAGTCGATAGGTACCTTCATGTTCAATAGGATTCTGCGTGGCCACTACAAGAAACGGTTCTTCCATGGTGTACCGTGTCCCATCCATAGTAATCTGCCGTTCCTCCATCACCTCAAATAATGCTGCCTGTGTTTTCGCAGGGGATCTGTTGATCTCATCAATCAAAATAAAACTTGAAAAGATGGGACCTTTTTTAAATTCAAATTCAGAATTTTTCACATTGAAAACCGAAGTTCCCAAAATATCCGAGGGCATCAGATCCGGTGTAAACTGGATCCTGCTGAAACCTACATCAATGGTTTTTGCCAGCAATTTTGCAGTGATTGTTTTTGCCACTCCGGGAACACCTTCAATAAGAACATGCCCGTTGGATAAAAGTGCCGCCAAAAGATGTTCTACCATACTTTCCTGCCCAACGATTACTTTGGCAATTTCGGATTTTACTTTTTCCAGACTGGTACGAAGCTCAATCATATCTATTCTCGACTGAAACTGATCTACTTTTTTATCAAGAGATATTGAATTCTGGTCTTCAATATTTGGGTTTTCAATGTTTTCCATATAATATAATTTAACAATTTACCGATGTCCCAATTTACTGATCAAGAGAATTGTTACATTGTTATTTTAAGATTGTTATACTTTTTAAATTATTTCATCAAGCAATGTATTCATTTTTGCAAGATCCTCTTTCATCACCTGAGCGTAAGGATCCTGTGCTTTTTTAATCAGGTGAATCGCTTCTTCAATCATCTCTATAGATTTACCGGTTTTAAGATGGAGTTTCTTCGCAAATTCCGCATCCAGATACTGTGTATCAATCAGCAGATCCATTCTTACCTTATTCAGGAAATACTGTGCTTTTTTGGCCATCATATCATGAAAGTCGCCTTCCTGCAGATAGAGGTTTCCGATGCTTTTCACAAAATCGACAGAGGTATTTTTTAATGGCTCTATGATCGGTACAATACGCTGTTTTCTTTTAGCATTAAAGAAAATAAAAAGAACCATCCCTCCTAAAAACACCCACCATGCGTATTTCAGTGCCGGATTGGAAAGGATAAACCTGAGGAAAAACTGCGAAACTTTAGCATCATTTTCTACAAACCATACGGTTTCACGATCATCGAGGTACGAAAAAAAATCCTGAGCATATTTTACATTTCCCCTTTTTAAAAGATAATAATTGGTAATAAAAAGCGGCTCACAATGAACATATATGTTTCCTTTTCCAAAGGAAATCTTGATAAAGTTAGCCTGATCGGAATTATTTTTCTCGACTGTTTTCCCCAACACCTCAACCCCCGGTTTAATGAAAGTAAAACCTCTTCCCGAAGGAAATTTATCCAGATGGATAAAATCGTTGCTGAATTTTTTATCCGTAAGCTTCAGCACATTTTCGTCTTCAAAAGAAATCTGAGAATCATAATAACCGATACTGTCTGAGATCTGTTTGGGCATTTCACTGAGAATAAACATCGCATCCGATCCATTTGATACCTGATCCAGAATTTTATTCCAGGACTGGCGGTCAAGCTCTTCTTCAATGACGAGGATATTATGAGGCTTTCTATCAGTCTGATAATAATCGTACGGTGTATCACCTATTTTTTTTATTTTATTTTTAAAAAGTGCATTCGCTTCATTATTAAATACAAACAATCCGAAAGGTGATTTCTGGTTGATATTGAAATTCTTTCTCCAGTCCGTACTTTCCGTTTTGTTCGCTTCAAACAATACCAGAATAATCATCACGACGATGAAAATCACAGCATATATTTTGAAAGTCTTGTTCATGATAAAAGTTACGGTTTAAAAGATTGGTACTGGGTTTTAAATTTCTGATAATCTTCTTCAGAGATGATGAATTCTCCGTACCATACATAATCAAAAATGTATGAAAGCCGGAAAAATTCGGCCGTGAGGTGTGGTGCCTTTAATTCTGCCAGATAATCTTTATTGGTTTTTTCCGGGTTCCAGGTAATCAGTTTTTTATCGCTGAGCTTTTTTAACACAAATAAAAACTGGTACCTTACTGCAGAGCGGAAATCACCGGATTTTTCAAATTTCAGGATGCTTTCCGGAAAATTGATCTCGTGGATATTTTCGTGCAGTTCTTCGTCTTTGAGATCAACTTTTTTATTCTTCTTTCCAAAAAGGAAATTTCCATCTTTACCAATGAGATATTTAATGATAAAATACAGCAGAAAGCCCACGAGTAGAATTACAAACAGGCGTATAATTATTCCCGCGACATTACCGGAATTTGTAAAAACGGTTTCTCCAAAAATACTGTTTAGGATCTCCACAATTTTTCTCATGAGTTTTTCCCATACCGACATTCTTGGTTTCGTCGTTGTATAATCGAAATCTTTCCCTTTGTATCTTGACGGAACGTTTTCTTTAAATTTCTTAGGATATACCGTATTGTCCGTAATTGGTCTTTTCAGCAATACAGAGTCTGCCCGGTACATATTTTTATAATGTCCCGTACTGAGAGAGTCTATATAGACTTCCGCAGCCGGTGGCGGATCATCCCCGGTCTGTGCATGAATATATTCTGCAGATATAAAAAACAGTAAAAAAACAAAAATCTTATTCATTGATGCCGATGGTATCTATTTCTGCAAGCTCCATTTTCTGATGAAGATCTGTGCGGCTGTCATAATACATTAATCCCGAGTTGATGTACAGCACATTCATCAGCAGGGTTGAGATAATGGAAGAGATTCCGTAAACTATAAAAAATACAATCCCGAAGCTCCCTTTAAAAGGATCACTTTCAAACTGAGCATCCGGCGCCGTTGTTGACAGCTTCATAAAAAACAGGATCATCGGAACAGATGAAAAGAATATGCTCACAATATAAAATAATACGGTCATGATAGTAGTTGCTCCCCAGTATTTCCAGTAGGGAGATTTTTCCCTTCCGTTTGGATAAGAAAACTGCGACCGTACAGCATAACTTAGCGATTCAAAAAAGCCTCTTTTCCCATTAAAATAATCGAAGCAGAGAAAGATGATTATATTCAGTAATGTTGGGCCTATAAAAAGCATCAGCACCAAACCGATGATAACAAAAATAAGAATGTAAGAGATCCCAAAAATCACAAATGCAACCGGCAATACTAAGAATGTTAACCCAAAATAGGCGGCGGCTACTTTTTTTCCGTTCGATTTGAAGTCGCTGAGGAGATCGTCTGCTTTAATATCTGTTTTCCCTTCCGCAATTCTTTTCATGTAAAAAACAGGAAAGAGAAAGTTAATGGTCATCAATGCTGTTGAAAGAATGAACAGTAAAACACCGCACAGAATAAGCATTCCCAGATTATCGTTAAGGAACTGCTCAAAGTAATAGCTCTGCCCTCCCATAGTGGAGCCGAAAAATGCTCCCAGGAATTCCTTATATCCGAAAATGATGACTACAACCATCAGGATCAGCAGCAATCCGTTCAGGAGGATGAAATTTTTAAAATAGTTTTTACCGTATAATTTGAAAAAAGTAAAACTATCTGTTATAAACGTCCCAAAATCTCTCTTTTTATAAAACTGCATCATTTATCTGGTTATTAATTTTCCTGTTAACAATAGAAGGATATATGAAATAGTAAAAGCCGATAACGACCAATGATCCGAAGATGATGATCAGGTTTAAGGATAAAGGCATTTCCAGCGCATGTCTTGTGACATATCCTTCGATAATTCCGGCACAAACCGTAAAGGGAACCGTACTCAGAAATATTTTAAACGAATCTTTAAATCCGTTTTTAAATGAGTTAAATCTTGAAAACGTGCGGGGAAATAATATGGACGCTCCGAGAATAAGTCCGCACATGGCTTCCACCACCATGGAAAAGATCTCAAAAACACCATGAAGCCATATTCCTCTGGCACTATCCTGCAATGCGCCGTAATCATAGAAGAAATACTGGAAAGATCCCAGCATTACGCTGTTTGACAAAAGTGCCCACAACGTTCCCACGCCGCCAAAAATTCCGTAAATATAAAGTTTGGCGCCCACACCGATGTTATTGAAGATAATCCCGATGGTGCTGCCCCAGGTAGATCCGCTCTGGTAAACGCCGACTGCGTTTCCGTTTTTGATATTTTCGATGGTCTGGTTCACATAATCTTCTCCTAAAATAATTTTGGCAAAATCTTTATCGTAAACTGCAGAAAGCAAACCGATCAAGGTAAATAAAGTGAAAAATAAGAAGGCATAGCCTAAATATCTTCTGTACTGGTACACAAGCAAAGGAACTTCTGTTTTAAAGAAATACAATAAGCGGTTTTCCTCTACTCTTTTTGTTTTATAAATTTTCTGAAAAATCTGTGAAGACAGATGATTGAGATAAACTGTAGTATTGCTTTTCGGGTAGTAAGTCTGCGCAAAAGAAAGATCGTTGACGAGATTAATGTACAGCGAAGAAAGGTCATCAGGATTTTTTTTAATTTTCCCCTGGATAACCTGTTCGATTCCCAACCATTTTTCTTTATTTTGTTTAATGAAATAAACCTCTCTCATAACTATAAGGCTAAAATAATAAAAATTATGTCTCAAATTGCGATTAATACTTCACAAAATGTAAATATTAATTTCAACATTGCCAGTGTTGGAGACCGGATCATTGCTTTCTTTATTGACTTCGCGATAAAGGTAGCATACGGAATCGCCGTTCTGTATACGTTCTTCACGATTCTTAATCTCGGTTATTTGCTGCAGGGCCTTGATCAATGGTCTATTGGTGCGGTTTATATCATCCTGCTTTTTCCTACACTTGTTTATCCTGTGGTTCTTGAAAGTCTTATGGAGGGGCAGACTCCGGGGAAAAAAGTTATGAAAATACGTGTCGTAAAAATAGACGGCTATCAGGCGGGATTCGGGGATTACCTGATCCGCTGGGTTTTCAGAATTATTGATACTTCTTTTGCAGGCGTTGTAGGACTTGTGTCTATGGTTGTCTCTAAAAACAATCAGCGTTTGGGAGATATTGCTTCTGGAACGGCTGTTATTTCTTTAAAGAATAATATTAATATTTCCCACACTATATTAGAAAATATTAAAGAAGATTATATTCCTACATTTCCTCAGGTTATTGCATTAAGTGATAATGATATGAGGATCATTAAAGATAATTATATAAAAGCATTACGCATTGACGACAGACAGGTTATCAGCAAACTATCTGATAAGATCAAAAGCATCCTGAAGCTGGAAATAGATCCTACAAAAATGACGGAAAGACAGTTTATAGGAGTTATTATCAGAGATTATAATTATTACACGGGGAAAGATAGCTAAAGTGAATGGTGAATTTTGCTTTGCAAATGAATAATGAGTTTCATGAAATAAATTGATATTCAGAATCATCAACTATCTTTATTGATGTACATCAAAAGTTTCGCGGTGCAGTTTTTGTATTTTTACTGTATACAAAAACGTAGATTATGAGATTTGAAAATAATAAATCAGGGAACGGCGGTGTTATTACTTTAAATAATGAAATCAAGGAAGTCGGACGGTTAACCTATACTATTTTTCCGGAAGATCATAAACTGATTATTTCTTTTGTTCTGGTACATCCGGAATTTGAAGGCCGCGGAATGGGGAAATACCTGGTAGAAGAGGCCATAAAGTTTGCCAGAGAAAACCAATGGAAGGTATACCCTCACTGTTCGTATGCGAGATCTGTGATGATGAGAATGCGCGATGTTGATGATGTTTTCTTACAGCGTTAAGACTTCTTTTACAAGAATTTCTTCAATATCATCCGGATAATCAACTTTCAGATGATGATCTGAGGCTACCCAGCTCAGAATTTCTTCAGGCTTTAAAACTTTAGAGTTGGGAATTCCCATTCTGTCTAAAGCACAGGCGTTACATTCCTGCTCATATTGATTATGAATCGGGATCACGAACAATTTTTTATCCATAAAAAGTGCCTCTGCGGGACTTTCAAAACCTGCGTTGCAAAGAATTCCGTCGCAGTTTTCAAAGCTTTTGAGATATTTAATTTCATCAATAGGAAAGATCTCCACATTTTTTTCTTTATATTGAAGCTTTGAATACTTAGAAAAAACTTTCCATTCAACCGGAATTTGCTGTAACACTTTGATAATATTTTCATCCGAAAAACTTGGAAGATACACCAGATAAAAACCTTTTTTATCGGGATTAAGATTTCTGATCTTTCTTCTGATTACAGGCTTTTTAATTTGAGGATGGTAATTTTCAAAATGGAAGCCTATTTTCCTGTCGCTCGGAACATAATATTTCAAAACCAGATCACCAAAGAAATCTTTCTTTTCAGGTCTTGGCGTTTCTTTAAATAACATAGAAGCCTGATGGCTCAGTTCAATCATCGGGAGGCTTTTCAGTTTACAGGCCCATCCGGTAATCGGCTCATAATCATTAATGATAAGATCATAACCCGAAAGGCTGATTTCTTTAATGGTCTTAAAAGCTTCCAGAAAATGATTATCTGTAAAAGTTTTCCGATACGAGAGACCGCCTGTTTTATTATACAACAATGAAATCCCTTTATGTTGATAATTAACGTCAAAATCAGCCTTTAATTGCGACTGATGACCACTGATCAGTGTTTCGACCGAGGCATATTTTTTCAGAATGGGAACAATCTCCTGCGCCCGGGCGATATGTCCGTTTCCTGTTCCCTGAAATGCATATAAGATTTTCATTTCGTAAAATTGGTTACTATTTTCAAAAGGTCATTGCTGTTAATATCCGGGATTTCATCAGTATTGTCGTCTTTCAGCAGATGCTTATGGTCTTCATAATAAAAGATCTTCCATTCATTATCATGATATTCCAGAGCGGAAAGATTCTCGATCCAGTCTCCGGAATTTAGATAAATGCAGGAACCCTTTTTATTAACCACCTCCCGGATCTGCGGCTGATGAATATGTCCGCATACTACATAATCGTAGTGATTGTCAATAGCCAGCTCGGAAGCGGTCAGTTCAAAATCTCCGATATATTTGACGGCTTTCTTTACGTTATTTTTAATTTTTTTGGAGAATGAATATTTTTCTTTCCCCATCTTTTCTAAAAACCAATTGACGATATTATTGATTACAATTAAGAGGTCATAACCTTTCCCACCGAGTTTGGCAATCCATTTTGAATGCTGAACCGAGGCGTCAAAAACATCACCATGGAAAATCCATGCTTTTTTATCTTTAATGTTTAAACAGATTTTATTGCAGACTTTAAGCTTACCCAATTCGAAGTCGGTAAACTTCCGGAACATCTCATCGTGATTTCCGGTGATGTAGTATACATCAGTATTCTTTGTAGCAAATGAAAGTATCTTTTTGATCACCTTCAAATGAGGCTTGGGAAAATAAGATTTTTTGAATTGCCAGATATCAATGATATCTCCGTTTAAAACGAGTATTTTGGGCTGAATAGAATTGAGATACTTCAGCAATTCTTTAGCCTTACATCCATAAGTTCCCAAATGCACATCCGATATTACAACCAATTCAACGTTTCTTTTCATAGTTTTATGCAAAGAAACTACTTGAAAATTAACTATGTATGAATGTTATATTATTTTTGAGTATTACAAACCTCACAGGTTTTTAAAACCTGTGAGGTTTGTATGATATAATTTCAAATATTAAAGAGTATTCATCATCTCTTCAGAAACCTCCATATTATGGTAAACATTCTGTACATCGTCATCATCCTCGAAACGTTCAAGCATCTTCATATTTGCTTTAAACTGCTCCTCGTTTACTTCTTTAGTAGTATTAGGAATTCTCTGAAGTTCGGCACTTTTTGCCTCAATTCCAAGTTCATCCAGTTTATGTGACAAAGACCCGAAATCTTCGAAAGCTGTGGTAATCATAACTTCTTCATCATCTTTTTCAACGTCTTCTGCACCTCCGTCAATCATTTCCATTTCGAAATCATCCCAATCCATTTTAATCTGGGATAAGTCAATAGTGAAAATTCCTTTTCGATCAAAAATGAAAGCCAATTCTCCGTTTTTACCTAGGTTTCCATCAAATTTATTAAAAACAGCTCTTACATTGGCAACAGTTCTTGTCGTATTGTTGGTCGTGCATTCAATAAAAAATGCCACACCTCCCTGACCATATCCTTCGTAAGTGATTTCTTCGTAGTTTTCAGCATCTGCACCACTCGCTTTTTTGATGGCTCTTTCTACGTTATCCTTAGGCATATTGGCACCTTTCGCATTCTGGATACACCTTCTTAACGCAGGATTCGATTCAGGGTCAGGACCGCCGGCTTTTACTGCTAATGCAATATCTTTACCTATTTTAGAAAAAGTTTTAGCCATCTTATCCCATCTGGCCATTTTAGAAGCTTTTCTATATTCAAATGCTCTTCCCATTTTATTTTTAAATTTTCAACAAAATTAGCTAAAAGTGAACGAAAAAAAAATACCCCCAGATGACTGGAGGTATTTATATTTAGAAAAATTTAATTATTTTCTTTTTTTAGCTGGAGCTTTTCTTTTAGCTGGAGCTTTTTTAACTACAGTTTTCTTCTCTACAACCTCTAAATCAGATTTTTTAAGAGCATCCCATGCAGCACCATTTACAGCTTCAACTACAACTTTTCTATCAGACATTCTCTCAGCGTCAGAAGCTTTCTCTGATACTTTAGCATCTCTTTCACCTACACCAATAGATTTAAGTTGGTTACCGCTAACACCTCTAGCTTCTAAAGCAGCTACTACAGCAGCAGCTCTTTCTCTTGATAACTTCAAGTTGTAAGCTTCAGAACCTTTCGCATCTGTATGACCAGTCACTAAGAATGTAGCATCAGTATCTTGCTTCACGATTGTTGCAGCTTGATCTAATTTACCACTAGATTCAGGTCTAATTGTAGCTTTATTGAAATCAAATAAGATATCTTTAAGAGCACCTGTAGCTTCTAAAGCAATTACATCTTTCGGCTTAGGACATCCGTTGTATTCTGGAAGACCTGGAACTGTAGGACAAGCATCATCTTTATCTAAGATACCGTCACCATCTGTATCTGGCCAAGGACATCCGTTGTTTTCTGCAGGACCTGCAACTGTAGGACAAGCATCATCTTTATCGATTACACCGTCACCATCTGTATCTGGCCAAGGACAACCGTTGTTTTCAACCGGACCAGCTACGTCTGGACATTGATCGTCTTTATCTGGAACTCCATCACCGTCTGTATCAGGACATCCCTGGAATTCTGGTAATCCCGGAGTGTCAGGACATAAATCGTCTTTATCTAAGATACCATCTTTATCTCTGTCTCTGTTTCCAAATCTGAAGTTCAATGAAGCAGAAGCTTGCCAGAAGTTAGCATAGTTTGCTTTATCACCAGGAGTAGAAACATAATCACCCTGAACACCTAAACCGAAGTTTTTAGTTAACCAGAAATTAATACCTGCACCAGTAGCAACTGCAAAGTGGTTTGCTTTACCATTTTCGTTACCATTGTCTCCATTACTGATTACAGCTCCGTTAGCATCTGTTCTTGGGAATGTAAGAGAAGTGTAATCGTGTCTAAGGTAGTTAGCACCAACTCTTAAATACGGATCGAACCAAGATTCTTCATCCCATAAAAGACCTGCAGCTTTTGCCTGGAAACCAAGACCTGTCATCAACATGAATTCTTTACCCATGTTAAATCTCTTGTTTTCAACATTACCTACAGTAGTTTGCCAGTCGATAACCAAACCTTTACCTACGTTTCTAGCAACAGTAAGTTTTGATAATGGCGGAGTAATAGAGAAGTTGTTCATATTGAACATTGTCTTCGTCAAATTATTAGCAGAGAACGTATTACTGAAGTTTTCTCTCTGTGCCATATGGTTTTCCGCGTGAGCACCAACCCCGATCATCCACGGATTGTTGGTAGTCTGAGCGAACACAGTAGAAGCGACAGTAAGCGCCAATGCTGAAATTCCTAATTTTAGATTTTTCATAGAATTAAATGATTAAATAATTGATAATGCAAAATAAATATAATTTTTCTTTATATACAAAGTTTTTCCGATGATTTTTAACTTTTCTTTAATATTCTGTCGAGGTTCCGTTTGTTTTCTCTATCTTTAATGCTCTCCCTTTTATCAAAGAGTTTTTTACCCCTTCCCAACGCAATTAAAACCTTTGCTTTTCCCTTATCATTGATATATAACTTTAAAGGTATGATGGTATTTCCTGCATCCTTTAATTTCTTTTCCAGCTTTTGCAGTTCTTTTTTGTGCAACAGCAATTTCCGTTCCCTTTTTGTCTTATGATTATAAAATGTGCCTAATTTATATTCATCAATCATCATGTTAATGATGTATAATTCCCCATCAATAAACTGACAGAAAGATTCTGCAATAGAAGCTTTTGAGGAGCGCAACGATTTTATTTCCGTACCTGTAAGTACCATTCCCGCTTCGTATTCTTCAATAATTTCGTATTCGAACCTGGCCCTTCTGTTTAATATATTGACTGTCTTTTCTATTTTCATCTCGAATTCGTCTGATATCTGTATTGAATAGGGATTTACCCTATTATTTATTAAGCTGCCCTTATGGGCTCTATATAATTTAAGTAATGAAATATATAAAAAATACCTTACATTTAAAAACCTGACTATTACATTATTGCGAAATACCCAAATTCTTTTCGTATTTTTGCGCCAAATTTACAAAACTATATGTTAACAGTATCTAACTTATCTTTACAATTCGGGAAAAGAGTTCTTTTTGACGAGGTAAACATTATGTTTACGAAAGGAAACTGCTACGGGATTATCGGAGCAAATGGTGCAGGAAAGTCTACATTCCTTAAAATATTGACCGGAAAACAAGATCCGACAACAGGACACGTATCTTTGGAACCTGGAAAAAGAATGTCTGTTCTTGAGCAGGATCACTTTGCTTACGATCAATATACTGTTCTTGAAGCGGTTTTGAGAGGAAACAAAAAATTATTCGAAATAAAAGAAGAGATGGACGCGCTTTATGCGAAAGAGGACTTCTCTGATGAAGACGGAATCAAGGCAGGAGAATTAGGTGTAATCTATGATGAAATGGGAGGATGGACTGCAGAATCGGATGCACAGACTATGCTTTCTAATGTTGGTATTACAGATGATATGCACTGGCAGATGATGAGCGAGCTTGAAAATAAAGACAAGGTAAAAGTTCTTTTGGCTCAGGCGCTTTTCGGGAATCCGGATGTACTTATTCTGGATGAGCCTACCAATGACCTTGATATCGATACGATTTCATGGCTGGAAGATTTCCTTGCAGATTATGAAAATACGGTAATTGTTGTATCTCACGACCGTCACTTCTTAGACACGGTTTGTACTCATATCGGTGACCTTGATTATGCTAAACTTAACCTTTACACAGGTAACTATTCTTTCTGGTATCAGGCTTCACAATTAGCAACAAGACAAAGAGCGCAGGCCAACAAGAAGGCGGAAGAGAAAAAGAAAGAACTTCAGGACTTCATCGCAAGATTCAGCTCTAACGTTGCCAAAGCAAAACAGGCAACTGCAAGAAAGAAAATGATCGATAAACTGAACATCGACGACATTAAGCCTTCTTCAAGAAGATATCCTGCCATTATTTTTGAAATGGAAAGAGAAGCGGGAGATCAGATTCTTGATGTAAAAGGCCTTGAAAAAACGAAGGACGGAGAATTATTATTCTCTAACATCGATTTAAACCTTAAAAAAGGTGATAAAGTTGCCGTTCTTTCTAAAAACTCATTGGCAATCACAGAATTTTTTGAAATTTTAGCGGGAAATGTTCAGGCTGACAAAGGAGCTGTAACCTGGGGAGTAACAACTACTCAATCTCACATGCCTTTAGATAATACAAACTTCTTTCAGGAAGACCTAAGCCTTGTTGACTGGTTAAGACAATTCACTAAAAATGATGAAGAGCGTCATGAAGAATTTGTAAGAGGATTCCTAGGAAGAATGCTTTTCTCGGGTGATGAAGCCTTGAAATCTTGTAAAGTACTTTCGGGAGGTGAAAAAATGAGATGCATGTTCAGCAGAATGATGCTTCAGAAAGCCAACGTCCTTTTGCTTGACGAGCCTACCAACCACTTAGACCTTGAAAGTATCACGACGTTGAACAACTCGTTGTCTAACTTCAAAGGAAACATCTTATTGGCTTCTCATGACCACGAAATGCTTTCTACAGTCTGTAACAGAATCATTGAACTGACTCCAAACGGAATTATCGACAGAGAAATGACTTACGACGAATATCTTGCCGATAAAAGGGTAAAAGAATTAAGAGAGAAAATGTATTCTTAAAATACATTCAGATAAATTACAGCAAAGCGTTTCTTTCCGAAACGCTTTTTTATTTGTAGCTTAGAGTAAAATATTAATCTATGAAAAAAATATTTTATCTATTAGTATTACTGTACTTTGTCAATGCCTATTCACAGACAAAAGACTCCCGATACCAGCCTAAACCTTATATAGAAATTACGCATCCTGAATGGACAAAAAATGCAACCATTTATGAAGCGAACATCAGACAGTATACCCAGGAAGGAACCTTTAAAGCTTTCGAAAAACATCTGCCCAGACTCAGAAAAATGGGAGTTGATATTATCTGGCTGATGCCTATTCATCCTATTGGTGAGCTTAACAGAAAAGGAAAATTGGGAAGTTATTATTCTGTGAAAGACTTCAAAGGAATTAATCCCGACTTCGGAACCATGCAGGATTTTAAAAATCTTGTAGACAAAATCCATTCTTTAGGAATGCACGTCATTATTGACTGGGTAGGAAACCATTCTGCCTGGGACAATCCTTTAGCAAAGGACCATCCGGATTGGTACACCAAAACAAAAGACGGAAAATTTCAGCCAACACCCTGGTATGATTGGGATGATGTGATTGACTTTGATTACAACAATCCTGATTTCAGAAAATACATGACTGACGCCCTGAAATTTTGGGTAAAAGAAACGAATATTGACGGGTACAGATGTGATGTTGCAGGTTTCATTCCCGTAGATTTCTGGGAAAATGCAAGAGCAGAACTCGATCAGATAAAACCGGTCTTTATGTTAGCCGAATGGGAATCCCGGGATCTTTACAAAAAATCTTTTGACATGACTTATGCCTGGACGCTTTGGGATAAAATGAAGCTTGCAACCATTGAAGGTAAAGGAGCTCCGGCTCTTTTTGAATATATGGCGCACGATGTTAACAGTTTTCCTTACGATTCTTACCGGATGACGTTTACCGATAACCATGATAAAAATTCCTGGGAGGGAAATCAGTATTCCAATTTCGGAAACGGATTGGAAGCGGCTATGGTTTTTTGCAGCACTGTTAACGGAATGCCATTGGTTTACAGCGGACAGGAAGCCGGTTTAGATAAAAGTCTGGCTTTTTTTGAAAAAGATCCTATTCACTGGAAAGAGCACAAGTTTTACAGAATTTATGAAACTTTATTTAACCTTAAACATAAAAATCAGGCATTGTGGAATGGAAAATGGGGCGGAGAAATGGTGAGAGTACACAATGACAATATGAATAACGTGCTGTCATTTTACAGAGAAAAAAATAATGATGCCGTTTTACCGGTTATTAATTTTTCGGATAAAGAATCTACCGTAAATCTTGATACTAAAGATTTTAAAGCAAAGTATACAGACCTTTTTTCCGGAAAGTCGTTTCATATTGACAATGATAAAACCAATTTTAAAATGAAACCCTGGGAATATATAGTCCTTGTAAAATCAGATTAAAAAGTTTATAAAAACAAGATCATTTGATTGATTAACATTCTTCGTTACTTTTTAAAATATATTTTCCCTATTTTTGTGAAATGAGTCAAAAATGGATTTACAAGCCTGAACCCGATGAGGAAATTGTGGATGGACTAAGTTCGTCTCTTGGTTTTGGAACTTTTGAATCTAAACTCCTCGTACTTAGAGGAATTGACAATTATCAGAAGGCCAGAGAATTTTTTAAACCGAACCTTACCGACATTCACAGCCCGTTTCTGATGGCAGATATGCAAAAAGCCGTAGAGCGCATTGCCACTGCGATTGAGAACGGAGAAAAAATATTGGTGTACGGAGATTATGACGTGGACGGCACTACTGCCGTTGCACTGATGTATCTGTACCTCAGCAAAATTGTTCAGAAAAAGTATTTAGACTATTATATTCCCGACAGGAATTCTGAAGGATACGGAATTTCCACCGAAGGAATTGATTTTGCTAAAGAAAACGGCTTCTCTCTGATCATTGCTTTAGACTGCGGAATCAAAGCATTAGATATGATCAGTTATGCCAAAAGCCTGGATATTGATTTTATCATTTGCGATCACCATTTACCCGGTGAAGAAATTCCCGATGCTGTTGCTGTTCTGGATCCGAAAAGAAGCGACTGCCGTTATCCTTTTAAAGAACTTTCCGGTTGCGGAGTTGGTTTTAAACTTTGCCAGGGCCTGAATACCATTTATAAACTACCGGAAGCCGACCTGTTTGAGCTTACCGATCTTCTGGCCATTTCCATTGCCGCAGATATTGTTTCTATGACCGGCGAAAACAGGGTTTTTGCTAAAATGGGTCTGAAAATTCTCCGTAAAACGAGGAATTTAGGCTTACGATTACTGATTCCTGATGAAAAACTTTCTCATTTTGAAATCTCCAATATTGTATTTGAGATTGCTCCGAAGATTAATGCAGCGGGAAGAATTTCACACGGTAAAGCAGCCGTTGAACTCATGGTTTCCGATAACCTGAAACACGCCCATCAGATTGTCAGCGACATCATGGACCTTAATGATGAAAGACGTGAGCTGGATATGAATTCTACGCTTTCTGCCTTGAATCAGATTATTGAATCTCAGCAGGAAACAAAATATACGACCATCGTCTATCATCCGGAATGGAATAAAGGTGTAATTGGTATCGTAGCATCAAGATTAATAGAAACCTATTATAAACCAACTCTAGTATTTACTGACGGAAACAATGGTGAGATGGTTGCTTCCGCAAGATCCGTATCAGATTTTGATGTTCATGAAGCATTGGATATGTGCTCTGAATATTTCCTGAAATTCGGAGGTCATCATGCCGCGGCGGGACTTTCTATGGAAAAGGAAAAATTTGATGCATTTAAGGAAAAATTCGAAAGGGTGGTTTCCGAAAAAATAAAAGAGCATCAGAAGGAACCTTCCATTACGATTGATTCTGAAATTCAGATTGATGATATCAACAGGGAGTTCATTAATTTCCACAGAAAGCTGGCTCCTTTCGGACCTCATAATATGAAACCGATTCTGGCTTTAACCAATCAAAAGGTTTCCGGATATATTAAAACAATGGGAAAAGATAACAATCATCTCAAGTTTTATATCAGACAGGAATCTACCGGAAGAAATATTGAATGCGTTGGCTTTAAACTGGGCCAGTTTGCAGATGACTTCAGAACAAAAAGTTTTGATCTCGCTTTCACGCTTGAAGAAAATCACTGGAAAGGAAATGTGACGCATTATCTGAATATTAAAGACGTGAAATTCAGGGATTAGAGATATGAAGAAAATCGGTCTTTTTTTCGGCTCATTTAATCCTATCCATATTGGCCATCTGATTCTGGCGAATTATATTCTGGAGCATTCGGATATGGATGAACTTTGGTTTGTGGTAAGTCCGCAAAATCCTTTTAAAGAGAAAAAATCATTGCTGAAAGATCACAACCGTTTGGATATGGTGCAGCTTGCCGTAAAAAATTATCCTAAAATGCGAGCCTCGAATGTAGAGTTTTCTTTACCGCAACCGAGCTATACCATCGATACGCTGACTTATCTTCATGAAAAATATCCCGATTATTCTTTCAGTTTAATTATGGGTGAAGACAATCTGGAAAATCTCCATAAATGGAAAAACGCTGATACATTGGTTAAGAATCATCACATCATCGTATATCCAAGGGTATATGAAGGCTATAAAAAAGATTCTGATCATTTGCAACATGAAAATATTTCTTTAATCAAGGCGCCTGTTATTGAACTTTCTGCAACAGAGATCCGGAATATGATTAAAACCGGGAAAAATGTACGCCCGATGCTTCCTCCTGAGGTTTTTGAATATTTGGACGGTAGCAGTTTTTATCAGTAATTTTGTCCTGTTTATGACTTAATGAAAGAAGATGAATACTTGAAGTTTTCTGATTTGGTTCTGGATTTCTAATGATTAATAAACAATTATGAATTTCATCGAAAAATTTTTCTCAAAATATCCACAGGAAAGAGTTATCAAATGGTTTAGAAATATCTGCCTGGCAGAAGCGGTTTCCTGGTTTTTTCTTTTCTCGGCAATGATATGGATCCGAACCAATCCTGAAGATATTTTCCCCATTGTTTACATCAGTACGATAGGGAGTCTCCACGGCTTATTTTTCACCCTTTATCTCCTTTTTTTGCCTGCCATCAGAAAAATATTTGCGTGGGATGATGAAGACAGTGTTTTCTCACTGATTTCAGCCTTCTTTCCTTTCGCTACCATCTGGATCGATAAAAAACTTGCCCGATTTGACAGAGAATAAAATTACAGGATCTTTTTAAGATCCTTTTTTTTTGCAATACACTTTAATAAAGAGATTATATAATCAAATCTTTATATAATCGCCAAAACTAATTGTCCTAAAAATCAAAACAAAACGTCCTAAAAATCCGTTAAGCGACATAAATCAGCCTCTATTTTTAATATCATTAAACCGCGTTTAAATACATTTTAAACGCGGTTTAAATTTTCATATAGGCCGGCTATCCTTTTTCTTGACAAAAATCTTTATTTTTATAGTAAGTACACACAACTATGAAACTACGAGGCACAATAAGACAGGAAGTATCACCACAAGATAAATCGGTTATTGTAGAATTTACAGGAGATAAACAAAAACAGCAATTTGAAGTACACTGTAATTTCAGTCCCTTTTATGAGAAAATGCGAAAATGGGATACCTGGGACTTTGTACTGAAATTACAAAGCGAAATATTTACAGACCCCAAAACAGGAGCTAAATCATATTTTACACATTTGATATGCACTAAGGCCATTCTATACCATGAAAATGGAACGGTAGGCGCAAAGTATAGATAAACACATAATAATAAATTTTCAATTAACAATACGGTTATCCGTATCGCAAATAAAATAATCATGATTAATATTGTATTGTCGACAAACAAACAATTTAAATATAAAATATTCAATCATTAACCAATTTATTTTATATTTAGTAACAAATTTTTAAACTAATATTCATTATGAAAAAAATCATTTTATTAGCAGCTTTCGGAGTTGCAGGATTAGTAAGCGCAAAAGGTTCTGCTGAGACCAAAACTTCAGAAACAAAAAAAGCAACTGTTGCCTATGAATTATGCGGCGTTACTGTTACTTTTTATAACGATCGTGGTGAGATTACTGGTCAGAGAATGTACACTTCGGATCAACCAAATTTAAACTCGTGTATGGTTTATCAATCAGGAATTATTGCCGGTTTGCGTGCGCAGGGTTATAATGTTAAGACAATGAATACTGACCTAAATTAACACTATGAGCAAGGTTCTTTTTATTTTTCTTATTTCTTTTTTTGGTATTTTAAAATCCCAAATTAAAAACGTTCACATACAATATTTAAACGTTCGTTCACCTATAGCAAATGTTTATGAAGATCTCTATACAGATGGGCAAAACGTTTTATCTAAACAGGACGGAAATATCATGTTCAATGATGGCTCAAAGAACAAAATGTATAAAGAGTTCTACTACATTTCAAAAATAAATTCTGACGGTAAAAGCAGGGACTTTTTTTATACACAATACTTGGATAACATGGGCGATTTTTTTATCCATGATAGTGTCCCGAACATAGTTTGGAACATAGATAATAAGAGTTCTAAAAAGATTCTTGGTTATGAATGTATCAAGGCAACCACTATTTTTAGAGGCTCACCGATCACAGCGTACTTTACGAAAGAAATTCCTTATTCGGTTGGTCCGTTTAAATTTTACGGGCTTCCGGGTGCTATTCTCGATGTTAGAGTAGATGGCAAAAATTACGATCTATGGAAAGCTGTGAAAGTTGAGACTGATGTTAAGGAAAAGATTGATTACAACCCTCAATTTGACAAGTTTACTAAAATGCAAATGAAGGATTATATTAAATTAAAAGATCGAAAAGCTGAGGATTTCATGAATAGTGCTCAAATGCCGGGCAGTACAGGTAAAAATATTAGTGTTAGATTTGGTGTTGAAAAAACCTATGAATGGGAAGAAAACCAAACGAACTAATGTTTCAACAAAAAGAAGCTCCTTTTAAAGGGGCTTCTTTAGTATTATAACAATTATAATAAAAGCACTCAGTTGAGTACTTTAATAAATTACTTATGTTCCGAGTCGCTATTTTGCTCGTTTTGTTCATTTCGACGCTGAATTTCTTTCTCAGCCGCCTTGTGAAGTTTCTTTTCAAGTTCTCTTTTGAACGTTTGCAACCAACCAGGTTGCCCCATTTTTATTGATTTCTTTCCCATATACTTAATGTATTTATTCTAAGATAATGAATAAAAGGGATTTAAACAAAACTGCCAGTATGCAAGTTATCCACAATCATTAATTAACATTTAATGTAAATCTGACTGGATCACCATTCAAAAGCTTAACCGTTTGCTCAATATTGTTTTCATAAATATGAACATTTCCCAAAAATAAATGAATGCTCTTTAACGGCACATTAATTTGTTTACTAATTAAATAGAGATGGTAAATGTCGCTTGGTAGTCCGAGGTTAGCGTCAGAACTTCTCTGATAAGCAGACAAAATTAATTTGTCATTTTCTATCTGAAACTGTATTAATGATAAGCAAGGTTGTTGATTACTTTCAGTATTATTAGAACCTAAAAACAAAACATAATTTTTAGAAGTTCTTTTTTCTTTATTTATCTTGCTAATGAGTGGTGGCAATTGCTCAAAATATGTAGGATAGCTGTTAACCAAAATCGGCCCACAATAATCCCACCAAGTGACCCCAATATCTCTGTACCTTTCTGTGAGTCTTTCTCCTTTCATAAACAGCCCTAATTCATCTTTAAGTTTCTTTCGCGCTATATTATGTCCTTCAAATAATTCTAACAGGTCTATCGGCTTTAAATCGATCCTTTGGTTCATTAAGTATTTAATACTTCCTTTTTTGTTAGTTTGCACCTTTCCTTTTGAAAGGATTTTCTGTAATATCCTATGATACTTATTCATAATTTTATACTTTAATTTATATCTTTGCATCTCTGACCTTTTAAATGAAAAACCCACCCAGGAGAAAGACTTTGCGTCCTCCACTGGGTGGGTTTTTATCTACAATTTAAAAGGTCAGAGATTTAAATTTGGAGGACGTTTTTTTAATTCCTTTCCTCCATTGGAATTTCTTAATTTAATGCCCCGCAGTTACCGTTATCAATTCGTACGAGGATAATTTGATTTTCTTTATTAACGTAAATCGTAGCGCTACTTTTTGGCTGTAGATAAACGTTAGCAGACGTATTGTCTACCGTAAAACTGGCAGCGTTTCCGCTGATGTTCATCACCGTAATTTCCTGAAAAGGGAAAAAGTGCTGCATCGAAATGGTTCCGCCTTCGGTCAAAGTAATTTTTACAATCCGCTTATCCGTATCAAAACTGTTGCTCATTCCGGTAAACACTCGATCAAAAACAGAAAGCCTTAAACTGCCATCCTCTTGTGAAATGTCTTTATCTAATTCCGGTAATTGAGAACCGGGTACTTTACCGTCTGCTCCGAGCGTTGCAACTCCATTTTGCACCCCCAACAATCCTAACGGTACATAACCGCCTAATGTGGCGTTTAAAAGCCAATCCATTTGCCCGTAATTGACCGCGTGACTGTCTAAAGTGGCATTCGGAACGATAGGGCTGTGTGTGAACGTTTTTGTATCACTAATTGTTTCAACTCCGTTCTTGCCAACGAATGTATTTAAAGCCTCGTTTTTTGTGTAGTAGTTACTTAATGCAGATTGTTGTACTGAATTATTCCAGGTATTAATATTTGCCTGTGTGAAATCTGTTTCGGACCACACTCTTAACCAAAGACTAAAATTAACCCCATCATAAACCCTTTTCCACGTTCTCCCATACTGTAAATCGTTGTATTCCTGCACTACTCGCGTACTCGACGATTTATAAACATTTAGATAACCTGCGAGTAAAATCGGGTAATTCCTTAATGTTGTTGCATTAGAACTGGCATGTTGATAATAAAAGCCCGGTGTTAAAATTGTATTCAAATCACTGGTAGAAAGTAGAGCGGGCGTTTTAGGAACCGAACCGGTATTATTTTGGTCTACCCAGGTTCTCGTTGCTACAACCTCTGTAGCTATTGGCACAAGTTGGGTATATGTTGAAACATCTGTTTCGATGGTTTGAGACCAACCCTTTGACCAGTCAAAATTTGCACCCTGGTGAAAAGCTACAACCCTTTCAACTTCTACTTTCAGATAGGTATTCCATACGGTCGTTGATTCTCCTATATTAATACAAACATTACCGGAAGCATCAAGCCCGACATTAATTATTGTTGTCGGAAAGTTATCTGAACATTCAATAATTGCTTTGTGATTGCTGTTGATAACAGTTGCGGTAAACTTATAAAAGGCAACTTTTATAGTTCCTAAAATCCGTGCATTCCAACCAAATATTTTAATGGTTACCTCAAACATCGTTGCCTGTGATGTTGCCTGTGGGAATTTGAAAGATAAAATACCGGTCTGGGCCGTTCCCAATAACCTTTGATATACGTTATTAAAAACTCGCGTAGTGTTTTCAAATCGTGAAAGGCTTCCAGTACCCATATTGATATCCATTCCGGGTGCTAAATACGAAGTACTGTCTACGGAACCATCGGCCTTCAGGAATTGAGCGGCTGTACCGCCGACAACCCTGAAGCCTTTTGAACTTACATAATAAGCATATTTAATATCGTGCATATTACAAGTCTTTTCCGGTTACGGTGATTGATATTGCATTCGGCGGAGTTGAATCGAACTCAATATTAATCGTATTGATATCAGTTATTTTAATGCGGCCGTCTATTCTGTACAGAGTGACAGTATCGTACATATCAATGCTTACGGCTTTAGTTCCTAAATTATGGATTACCGCCGCTGAAGCTGAAATAACGGTGCTGTATGATTTTGTAATATTCACACCTGCCGTCACTAATCCTTTTGAATTAACCGTTACTTTGTCAAACGTTCCGGGAGCTACACCGGTATCAGCAAGCGTTAATGCTCCGGTAGCGTTTGCGGAACCGTCAAAGCTTACCGACCACGTTCCGTCACCTGTCGCGCTTATTGTCCGGGGCGTTGTCAGTTTTGCAGCTGATCCAGTAGTATTAATAGATGCTGTACCCGTCAATAACGTTGCTGGAACTCCTGTAATGGGAATCGTTACGTTTCCGGTTCCGTCGATGGTCTGGGCGGTTGCCGTCACCCCTGAAAGCGTGATCGTTCTGGATGTAGTCCATTTTGTTGCAGAAAGCACGTTTTTAGCAGCGTCGGCCGTATTGTCAACATTGGATAAACCCACATGAGATTTATTCAATACTACAACACCGGTAAGGCCGTTAACGGAATCAACCGCGCCGGACGTAATGTAAACGAAAACTGTTCCCGTATAACGGTATGTTTTATTCGTGTCCAGGGAAACATAAATTTTTCCCGTTTCACCTGCGATCAAAGTTGTATAAGCCGCTTCTTTGTAGAATTTCCCGTCGGCTGACTTGTAATATCCTTCAACAATATCGTCCACGTAGGAAGGCAACTGCGAAGCCGGAACCTGTCCGGTTGCATCAAGTGTGGCAACACCATTGGCAACCCCTTTCTGTGAGTTCGGAATATAGTTGTTAAGATCGGCAGTTGTCGGCATTGAACCCAGATAAACTGTCAATCCGTTGGCCGTTTGTGATACACCGGTTACAACATTTCCGGTTCCGTTTGTAGTGATCGGCAGGGAAAAGGTTGTACCCGTTAAAGTCAAACCGCTTCCCGCGCTATACGTTGTATCGGTTGATGCCAGTGTAATTGTATTACCTGTCTGGCTGATGGCCATATTCGCACCTGCTGAAAGCGTGATATCTCCGGAAACAAGTGTACCGGAAGCGCCGCCCTTTAATCTCGTGATGGTGTCCGGCGTGGTAAATGATCTGTTGGCCGATAAGTCAAAAGATGTACCGTTGATTGTGATTGTTCGGGTCTTCGGTACGTAATCTGAAGGCGTGAAATTTCCGTCGTGATAAAAGCTTGAAAGCGGTTTTGTTCCACCACCGGCGGTGAGAATATCTGTGTCTGTCTTTCCTTCAATTTTGTAACCTACCGAACTACGGTAGTAGGCATATTTAATGTCCATGATTATTTATTATAATTTTTTAATTGTTATTTGTATTAAATTCTGTGGCGGGCTGTCGAATTCGATATCTACCGCGTTCAGGTTTGCTCTTCTAACTTTTATAGGAAGAGTGTACATAGTCATCGTGTCATATGCATCAATCACAAAATCATAAGTATTTAAATTATGCGTAATTGTTGAATTTACTCTGATCTGTTCCTGGTGTTTAACTTTGCCTGTATCAACAGCCGCCTCGATATCCTGAATTTTAAAGTAAACAACATCATTAAACTGGTTCTGAAGGGTGAGCGCTCCCCATTCAGGGTAATCGTTCACCAAGTCGATTTTATCGTCGGTTGTGCTTCCGATAATAACCTGCTGTAAAAGTTCGATCTGCTCACGGTTCTGCTTGATGTACGTCACAATTTCCTGAAGTTCGTCCAGGTTCATATCGTCGGATGCAAGCGTTTCGCGGATATCCTCAATGACGGAGCCAAATCCGTCTACTTTGTCGTGAATGACGTTTAAAAGACTATTGATCTGATCTTTTTCGTAAACATTCCCGTCGTTAATTTCTAACGAGCTGTCAATCGTTGCAATAAATTCAATCCCTAAAGCCTTTTTCCAAAGCAATTTCGTCTCCGGATCTAAATTAGTTGCATCGATCATTGCAAGCTTTTCGATACGTTCCTGAAGGTTTTCCCGGAATACGTCGTATGCTTCGGTAGATACGGTATTCTGAAAAGCTTCCGGAAGGCCTTTAACGTCGTTAAATGGAACTCTTGTATCTACATGCCGGAAAGCTGAAAAAGTTTGCTTAAACTGATCTTCTGTCGGTACGTCTCCGGTTTCAAACCAACTGAATATTTGTGATAATGTTGCTGCCATTATTGGAAATTAGGTTCAATGAAGTTTACGAGTCTATGAGGGTTTAATATATCAATCGGTTCAGAGCTTCCGAGGGTTTCAGATTCCAGGTTCTTCCAGTTCCACTGGTTTGATCCGCCGTCAAAACCTCCATTTCCGCTGTTACCGCCATAAGGCTGCAAAACGTTCGTTTTAATTTTAATGTTAGGAAGGTTTTCTTTCTTCAGGGTTATTGTTGATGTTCCGCCCTGGTGATTTAGATCAGCCCAAACACCCGGATCAGTAGGATCATAACCAAAAATTGTCTTTTTTCTAAAATCTGTACATTCTTTCCAACCTACCGGAATTTGTGAAGCCGGTTTCCGGAAAAGCCAAACAACACCGCCGTTTTCAATTGGCGCGGTTTTTAATTCTAACCGCTTTAATCGTGCTTCGTGGTTATCTACCTGCGATTGATCTGCTTTTGCGTTTAAACTTTCCTGAATATCCTTTAATGTCTGAAGCCTCACAAAGTCAGTCCAGGCGTATTGGTTGGGTGGAACGGCATTTCCGAATTTTACGGTTCTTTTTCTGATAAGTACTTTATTCTGCTGATCCTGAAAAGTCTTTGAAATTTCCTGCTCATTGATAAAAACGTTTGCCGTAATCTGGCCACCTTCAAAAAATAGTACTTCATTGTTCAGGGCAACCACACCGGGTGAAACAGTATTCGCCGAACCCGCAACCGGCTCACATCCCGTCAGTATAGTCAGGTGACCGGCAACACTTCCCAATACATCATAAAGCTTGATCGCTTCCATAATGTTCGCCATGAGGTCATTAGTTAACGGTACGCCTCCGGTCTGTAAAAATTCAATATTCAGTTTCATATAATTTCTATTTTGTAATTCTTTGACTGGAGCATATAATATTCAATTTCTGCTCTCAGCTGTATTTGATTGATATCGGAATCCGGAATCTTTACTATGAAATCAAATTCAGAATACAGTTCCGCTTCCGTGTAGATGTAAATCGGATTTTCATCATCGAAAAGCCATTTCGTTTTTGTGCGCCACTGATCGTCTTCAGCTTCAGTGTACAGATAAGTTGCATCGAATAACACTGCTTTAACAATCTTGATTCTTCGCTCAACCGGATCAAAAAGATCATTTAATCTTTTTTGCATGGAAAACTTTTGACAGGTTATTTTCATGCGAATTAGATTCTGTTTTCGAGCCTTCAGGAATTCATTGTATATAAATTCAATTGGCGCAATCATAACCATTACAAAAGCAATCCAAAAGGAATTACGCAAATTTGTTGGTAGCCAGTCAACCGCTAACTTTCCAAAATTGATATTAAAGTTTTCATCCTTCATTATGAGATATATTGTAGTCCGGTGAATCCTTCTATCTTAAATCTTCCTGAAGCTGGAATTACACTCATTGAAATCGGCTGATAAAGACCGTAGCCATTAACCCCCGGATCGATCCATTTTGACTCAATTGATAAAGTTGTAAGGTCTACAACCCCATCGACTGCAAGTATCGCCGCCTCTAACTTTTGAACACTTAATTCGCCATTAAATGGCAGGTTCTTTAGAAAATTTTCAATTGCTATCTGAACAGGATATGTAGCTGTCAAAATCGACATGCCGACAGCATTTAAAACTAATGGATCAACCTTTATTTTAAAGGCAAATTTTAGCATATCCGGCAGATAATTTAGAATTGCAACATGATCTCCTGAAGGTGCAATTTCTTCTATGTATTTAGAAAAAGAAACCATTACATCATTGGGAAATATTTCATCAAGATTATCCGGGGCAATTTTTAAAATGATTCGTGCGCGGCCGTTATCTACTACACGACTACAAGCAGCATATTTCACGATCATTGATTCTTCTATTTTTTCGTCGGTTGCTTCAATCTCAAAACCATTTTCCATGTATGTTGTTTTAAATTGGTCGCTGTCCTCCACGAGATCAAAGCCGTATTGAAATCGCAAAGCTTCAGAACGATATTTTCTAAGGTTGAAAACTTTTTGAGTAGCAATTAATTCTCTGATCTCCTGAAGGTGTAACATTGCTGCCAATGAAAAATTATAAAGTACCCAAGCTACTACCTGAAACATAAGCCTCCATATTGACGTTTTTGAGGTCGCATCAATCCCGTTAAGGGATACATTCTTTTCCTTTTCGATTATCAATTCCGCTAATAGTTCCTCGAATGTTTTATTCATATTAATCTACTTTTAAATTTGATCCGATTTTCATCCGGCCGATACCTCGCCGTACTTCAATTGTAGAGAGATTCTTTATTGCTGTTCCTGGTAACAATTCGTTTTGTTCAAAATAATTTTGCACCTGCTTATTATTGTTTATCACTTCAGGAACAAAAAGAACATCACCTGTTTTTATAGATTTACTTACTGGAATACCATTAGCAACGGCAATTTCAAAAGCATTAAAAACACTGCCTGTATATTGAATTGCTATATCCAATAAATTTTGATTAGGGAGTACTGTTATCTCCATTTCTTAAATTTTTGATTGCGGTCATTACCGATTTTACTTTCCCGTAAATGGCTTTTACTTGTACCTCTATACTAAAACCGGCTTTTGGGAGATTTTCAAAAAAGATTGAATAAAATTCAATAGCACACGAAATCGCAATTGATATCAGAGTTATAGTGATTTGATGATCCGTATAAGATTCTGCTCTGAAAGATTTTATTTTGAAAACCCACTCAATGCCGTAAGCTCCCATAATAAACAGAAAGTATGTAACGCTCTTACTTAATGAAAGTCTTATTTTCTCACTTGAAAAGCCATGTTTCCGAAATCGTAAACCTTCATTTGTGGGATTTTGTTTAAATATTACCCAACTTGCATAAACACCGGAGAAGAAATCACCGATCATTAAACCAAATAGTAAGGCTACGCCCAATTGACAACTGGATAAGCTTGCGAGCCATACGGCCGGAATTATTACTGCCGGTTCTTTTACAGCTGTGATAAACGCAAGACTGTACTTTTTATAAATAAAAAATTCTTTCATAATATTTAATATTGAGCATCAATAGTTATTTCTAAGTTTTCTCCTATTTTTAATGTGTTTACGGTCATTCCATCTGCCATAAACTCCAACCTAATTTCTCTCGCAAAATCATCTGATCTAAAATTTTCTAAGAACCTGCGAGAACCTACTCCTGATGCGGGATATGCTTTAAATTCTCCTTTATCTGCAAATAGTAGTAACTTTTGATGTTGATAGGTGCTTTCGCCAATTGTAAAATCTCCGTTAGTAAGAATTGGTTCAAATTTTTCGTTTAAAAGAATGTCATTCGGCATATTATTTCATTTTTCCGATTCCTGTCTGAGTAGTTGCGGTTCCTGTGGTGGTTACCTCTACATCACCGGCACGAACAAACTTATCTATAGCATTTGCCAATTTTACCGCAATTCTTTTTCGGGATTCTCCAGGGTTATCTTTTTGCTGAGCTTCAAACTCAAATATTTCGAGAATATCATTAACAAATATTGTTTTTGCACTTGTTAAACTCATTTTAAAAGCTGTTTAAATTCCGTTTTAAGTTGTGTAAATTCCGCTTGATTTATTAATTCGATCGTAGCTCCTGCATTGGTCATGTAACCGAGTTCAATGATTGTAAACAAACGTTCTAATAAATCAATGAGATTTTTTCCGTTAGCTTCCAAATGTATTTTATCAGAAATTTCGACTGTACTTTTTCCGGTAGTCCATAAAAATTTGTCTACTTGATCCGAAGCAATTACCATCCAGTCTTCATCATCTTCAATTCTAACCGCTAAAACATAAGTTCCTACTTTCGGAATCTGAAGAAAGCTCGTATTATCTGAAAGCACCGGTTTAAGTCTAACTTCCAAAAACTCCTGATCGTCTTCATCAATCAGTGTACATGTTGCCGAGGATTCATCAACCGATTTTACTCTGGCTATATTGCTAACTGCAGGTGCATAGCTTTTCGCCATTTGCTCAAATCCCTGTCTAATTTGTTCCGGTGTTGCCATCCCATATAAATCCTAAATTAACAGTCTGCCGTCCTCCATTCATTCCGAATTCTCCGGAGACTGATTCTATAAAATAATTACCTGTTTTTTCCGGGTACATTCCGCCGTCCACTTCTAAAACCATCCCTTTATTAACATACGGCACTAAAAACAATTGCAAATTCCCTTCGTAGCCTTTATAATTTTCTTTCAATTGAAGCCTGTTTACTATTTCCTGTACAAACTTGGAAGGAAGACCGGCTTTAATTTTCATTTCTTTTTCATTGTCGTATTTTTTTGTCACCCGGTTAATTGCCTTTTCCTGACGCTCTTTTTCCTTTCTTTTACGTTCAGCTTCTTTTTGCGCTTCAGTTTTTTTAAGCTTGCTTTTTGTTTTTGTGACGGTTCCCTTTTGATCTTTTTCTTTGACTACAATTTTTATTGTTTTATCAACCAACCGCTTTTGAAAATCATCATCTTTTACGGTATTCCATCCGATTTTAACCTTTTCTCTTTTTTGAATTTTTCCGAACAAAGTCCCTACAAACAACTCATTGAAATTAAAATACACCGCGAGCTGACATTCTTTTTTCAAGTATTCCAGAACCTGGATTCCGGTAGCGTTTTTAAAGCGTACGTTCTTTAATGGGATATCAGGAATTTCGGAGGATAGTTTTATATCGGTTTCCGCCGTAACGTCCTGTAATAATTGTTTTACAGTAACATTAGCGTAGGTTGCATTGAATATTACATCATATAACTGATAACCGTAACCCTCACATTGCAACTCAACAGGAATTCCGAGCTTTACATTACGAACAAAACCTTCAAAACGTAAATTATTTTTATTGTTATAGCCTAAAGAAACGCTGACTTTGTCACCTTCTTTAAAGAGATAAACTTTATTTTTGTCCGGGTTCAGCAAGTCGATTTCCTGTGTTTGTAATCCCGGAGGATTTACCAGGTACTTTGCCCTCGGTAAAGTAATTGTGCAATTGTCAATAAAGCTTCCTACATCTGTTTTCCATGTTACTTTATTAGGCTTGATTCCTCCATAACCTCCAATTGTAATATCACTTGTTAAATAAAAAGCCATTATTTAAATTCTAAGTCTGTTATAAAATCACTTTTACATGTAAAAGAAAATGGTCTTATCCAATGGTTTTGCCCCTGTACCTCCGGAAACTCTAATTCTGAAATTACAATTCGGCAGGATTTATCTAAAAACATTTCAGGATATCCTCCGTGTAAAGTCTTTTCCTGGGTGCTTTCTTTTATCGCAACTAAGTCCAAAATTTGTTGTTCCGGGACAGTCCTGTTTTTTCCAATGAGAAAACCTCTAATTGTAAACTTGTAGTCCTCAATGTTTACAATTTCTGTAACTGTTCCTTTTCTTTCGGTAACTGGAGTATTAATTATTGTACTCACAAGATTTACAGATATTGTGCAAGCTTCAATCTCCAGTTCTATGTTGGTAAGCTTTCCTCCTTCAATCTTACTACCTCTTAATATTATTGGAAACCATATATCCTGACCATAAACACCACTTTTATTAAATGATTGCCCTTTGAGGCTCTTATGAATTGTACCCCTGGGACGTTCATTTTGTGGAATGCCCGAATAGGTAACATCAAGATTTAATTTTTTAGGCTCATCTATATGATATGAATGTCGTCCGAAAACTTCACCATAAAGGTCATAAAGATTGATAACGTTTGCCGTTGTTGGTGTCATTACATATTTTTTGATCCGTTAAACAAAACTCTTCCCATCAACTCCATTAATAATTTTTCAATTTCCTGTTCGCTCTCCTTCATGTTCACTGTAGTGAATTGGATATTGTCAAAGAATTTACCCAGGTTAATTGTGATGTGCTTGGTTCCGCCGCCGCTTATAGTATCGCCAGCTTCTTTGGATTTCTTTTTGTTTTTTTCCTTTCCTTCAGAATCGGCAGATAAATTCTTGAACCTGGTCAAATCTGAAAAATAAGGTGCTTTTGCAGCTTCTTTTTTTGGTGTTTTTTTCGCTAATTCCTTCTGTTTTTTGCTCTCAGCTAATGACTTATTGTAATTATTTGAAAAAGCATCGCCAACGCCTTTTGTAGCTTCAGCAACAATTCCGGTGAGCGGATTAGCTGCTACAATAGTCCCTCCAATTTTTTTAATTAGTCCGGGAATCTTTGAAAAGTCACCGGAAAAAATTGCGGACATCAGGGAACCAACATCTTTAAAAATTGAAGCTATGGCCTTCGGAATCCGAGAAAACGCTTCGATAACCAAGTTAGGCAGCTTGACAACCGTGTCCATGATATTTGAAGCGAATTTCTTTATAGCTGCCCATGTACCATCTACAAGAGCTCTAAACGTATCGAATTTCTTATAAGCAATAATAAATCCTGCTACAAGTGCCGCAATTGCTGCTACAACCAAGCCGATCGGGTTTAACATCATCGCAATGTTTAATAGATTTTGCGCAACAGTTACAATGCCCGTCCATAATGCTTGTAATTTGAGTACCGCCTGATAAGCCAGGAAAGCAGCCGTTAATCCACCCACGGCAACGGCAAAAGCATTAACACTGTCGGAACCACCCGTTAACCATCCAAAAAATTCTTTTCCCACGTCAATCGCTCCCGAAAGTGTATCAGCTATGCTCTGAATTTGTGGCTGAATACTTTCCAAGAAAGGCCCTACCTTTTCAGTAAGGGAAATTCCCAAATTAAGCACTTTGTAAATTACAGGTGCGAATGCATCACCGATATCAGTCAAAGCATTTGAAGCTCTATCCTTTAGAGATTCCCATTTTCCGGACATGGTCTGGTTCATTTTTTCTAACGCACCTGGATAAAGACCTCCTTCCATTCTTGCCATTGCCAAAGCTTTTGCAAGTAGATCGTATGTAACATCAAGTTCCTTAACTTCATCTTTGTTTTTTCCGGTCGCTTTAGCCAACAATGCGTAAATATTAATCCCCGCATATCCAAACTGTTTAATATCAGCCGCTGAAGCCTTTCCAAGCGATTTAATTTGCTGCATATTAATAGCCATTCTCTGAAGTTCATCATTACCGCCTCCCGTTGCTGAAATAGCATTCGCAAGGTTCATGATGTCCTCTCTGGCATTTTCTGCATTACCATCAACACTTACTAAAGCTCTATTCGCTTTTAGTAGGGTAACAGTATCATACGAAGAATCTTCAGCATCCTGGCGGATGTTCGCGTAAGCTTGATTTGCTTTTTTTTCACCTATAAATGTTGAAAGTCCGATGATACCCTTTTCTTTTTCCATTGCTCCGGAAATAGCTTCACCAATCCCGGATTTTACAACATCTAAGAAAGACGATGCGATATTTGCTCCGATGTTTCCCAACATTGAACCTATCGCAATATTTCCGACGCTTCCACTACCTGAACCCGACGAGCTTCCGCCCGGACTTCCTGGGTGTCTGTTTGCCTGTCTTTGCAATGCTTCCAGTTCCCTTCTTGCCGCTGCGATTTGGTTGGGAATCGTCGAATTTCGGATCGTGTTTTCAGCTTCTCTGATTCTTCGCTGTATCTCGTTGTAACTTTGACCTAATACACGGTTCCGGCGCGTTTGAGCATCTGCATGTTGAGCCATACGGCGGAATGCAGCTTGAGAAGTAGCGCTCAGTCTCCCGAGACCGCCACTCATCAAATCTTTCATTCTTACAACAAACTCAACAATATTACTCACAGCTTATATTTTTCTTTCGCCTTGTTTTTTCCAGATTTCTAAGGCTATCCCGGTTCGGTAAAAGAATTTTTCATCTCCCCATTCCTTCAGGGCATCGGCGCCGAACTGCATGGAACCAAAAACAATTAAAAATTCAATACCTGATTCTTTTTTTTCAAAGTCTTTTTGTCCTTTCTCGTTAAGCGCGAAAAAACTCCCCTTTCTTTCCTTCTAAAATGTTATTGATCTGAAGGAATACGGCAATAAACATATCTTCATTTTCGATCAGCTCGAAATCTCCGTCGATCCATAATTGCTCAACTACCAATACAACAGCCTTCGCCATTCCATTTGTTCCAATTGCTGTTAGATAGTCTCCTAAATCCTCAGCTGTCGGCGGACGTAATACTGCGAGTTTATCCTCTACTTTCAGATAAATCAGTTCACGCCCTCCGAATTCCGATTTCCACTGTTTCAGTTTTTCTTCAGTAAATCTTTCGATAAATGGAGTTCTGTCATGATTGACGTTTTTAGGGGATTGCAATTCTTTCTCAGATTCCTTTGCCTTTCTTTTGGCAAATGCAGATTGCAAGATTTCGTTTTCGTTTTTTTCAACTGTATTAACTGATTGTTTCATTGTTGTAATTATTTAAATTTTTATTTTTTAGTGAACGATCTGTAAGCCCATTGCGATGTAAGGAAGTGTGATTTCCCTATTTTTAGCGCCCTGTTCCATCGAAACTCCGGTTTCCATAAACTGAACACCAGGAACGATATACGATTTAAGTTTATCGGTAAGTCTGCGTTTATAGCTAATTGAGATAACAATAAGTTCGTGCGGAACCTCTGTGATATCATCATAACCGGCATCCTGTGCAGCTTTATCCATAGCATCAGCTTCAAAACCTAAAAGTTTTATATTTCCTTCATATTTTTTTGGTCCTTTCATGATATCTATTGGTTCGTCGCCTGCTCCTAATAGATGTTCAGCTTCAACGGTCTTTTTTGCTTCAAAACCTCTCAATCCTTTGATAACACGGTTAAGTATTTTAACCTCGAAATTTGACCAGGCACACTCTGAAGTAGTGATATTAATATTCATTGTTAAATTGTTTTAGTTAATCCTAAATTCAATACGATCCACGTCATATACCCGAGCGGCTGTATTTCGATCTGCTGTTCCAGTGTACTTGTATTAATTAAGTCCTGATCTGTGGGAATATAAACTTCAGCATTACTGATTTGCCCAGCCATCTGCAAAAGAAGTTGAGATTTTAGATTTTTTTCCAGATAAAGAGCATCTGCATCGTTAATTTTCCCCTCTTTGGTCATACGTACCGAAGTTTCTAAAAACGGAGTTGTGGAGGATGCTGTAACCCTTTGAGCTTTATCAATCAATCTTCCGAGAACTAAAATTTTAAAATCATCGTTTCCGGCCATCTTATCAACGCTGAAGAAATAGCCCGCCACTCCGTCCCTGGTGTGATAATGAATGTAGCCAGCATTGGTGAAATTATCAAGTTCAACAGGGTCGAGTTCGTCGATTGACTTTGTGCCGATAAATGCGGTTGTGATGCTTAAAACTCCGTTCATACCATCACCCAATTTAATGTGTGCCGGATATTTAACAGCTCTACCCAGAGCCACTCCGATCGATGCCGATCCGTCATTTTTAGTACCACCTAAAACGACTCCTGCAAAAGTATTTTCAGCAGTAACCGGCTGATAAATTGGCGTTACAGATTCATTGGCAATTCTACCTTCTAAAAGAATTCTTACGGGCCTGTTAATAGAGCGTTGATACTCTGCCAAAATCTTTGATGTTACAAGAGCTTTTTGTACGTCCTGATCTAAAAACCCAGCGCCTTCATCATAAGAACCTGCGGGATTTCTACAAACACCTACAAGATTAACTCTACCTTTTGAAATTGTAAGTAGTTTTTTTACTCCGTTAATATTTGTTGAAGTACAGGCGCTCTCCATTGTCATTGTATCTTCAACTCCTAAAATCCAAAGCTCCTGACTTCCTCCGAGTTCATTGTAAAATTCGAGGATATGTCTGTATAAAAATGGTTCTGAAGCCAGAGTATAGCCTTTATTCTCGGCATCCTGAAGCGAGTAAACCGTTACTACTTTGCCGATATTTGCCACGGAAGAGGCGGTTCCTACAATTCCTGCAACGCCGTCAGTTACTAAAACTTGACGTTGCAAGTTGCCGTTGGTTATATTAGCTCTAACATTAGGCGTTCCAGATTCTTGTGGCATGTTATTGTTGATTTAAGGTTGATTTGTATTCTGTTAATGCAGAAATTAATGTGTCTGCTTTCTGATCTTCGGTTTTAATCTCGAAAAACTTACACAGTTTTTTAAGATCATCATATTTCATTTTATCGACTTCATTTGCTTTTAAGAAAGTTTCCATCATAATTTCCTCCACTTGTGAAGGTGCAGAATCGTTTTCTGCCTTTTCCTTTTCTAAAACTTTTCTCGAATATGATTCGATGTTCTGATCGTCTAAGGTTCCCGCCATTCCCAGGGCTGTTCCTTTGTTATGAAAAACACGACCGTCTGAAGTGATATGACATTCGTCGCTCGTAGGATGTCTATCAAAATAATCCTGAGCCTTTTCAGTGAATTTTTTCATTATTTAGAAATTTAAATAGTTGTTAAATAGAGTTTAAATAATCTTTTTCCATCTTAATATGAAGGCGAGAGCTACGATGGCAAGAATTAATAAAAAGAATCGTCCGAGCCATATTTGGATTTTTTGGAATAACGTTAGTGGTTTTTCCACTTCAACGGGTTTATCCACATAGATTGGTGTTTGCTCGTGCTCTTTAATATATGTTTCCTGCCATTGTTTAAATAGCTCTTCTACTTGTTTTTTACATTCGACATTCAATTTATTTCCTGTCAAAGTTGCTTTCGGTGTGCTTAAAGATTTTCCGGATCTGGAATTTTTTAAAGTTTCCGGAGTTTCCCTGAGTACGGGTTTACCGTTGATACATTCGATATACGCTTCGTAATATGAGCTGTCTGCTTCTACTTTGTATATGGTATCTTTTAGGATTTTGGTTACTTCTCGTGTTTTTTCGATAGTCACCGGAGCCAGCAGTTTCTTGGTTGCACAAGAAACTACAACCCCAATGATAAAAACAACACTTAGTATGAAGAAAAGAATACGTTTCATTTTAAAAATTTATTTGTTTTAACCAGGCTTTTACGTCAAAGCTTGGACATGCTTTTTTCACATTTGGAAAGTCTCTATGACCTTTAATTTCCGCATTTGGAAACTTGCTTTTAAGTTCTTTTAAAAGCTTAATTTGAGAAGCTTTTTGCGCTTCCGTTCTATTGTCTACAGGTTTGCCGTTTGCATCAATACCTCCTAAATATGAAATATTGATACTTGGTGTATTATATCCTGCAACGCCGTTGGATATTTGCTCAATTGGCAATGTATTGACGATTTCGCCATCCGCTTTTATCATAAAATGATATCCCGGATTTTTCCAACCTAAATTATTTTTCCAGTATTTTTTAATACTATCTATTGTTGTGTTTTGTGGTGTCGCTGTGCAATGCAGCACAATGTATTTTATAGCTCTCATAATTTGATTTTAATAAATACCGCCTGCCATATAAAAACAGGCGGTATCAGCTATTATGGATATTAAATTTTATTAGGTTGTAGGAGCCTGATTGATGGTAAGAACACCCCTCCAGTCTTCACGTCTACATCTGCCCCCTGTTTTAACTAATCCAGAGTGGATATCACCATAATACAATGGATTCCCCATATCCTGGAATAATTCAGTATCTCCGGTTGATTTTGCAACACTATCTTTTTGCCATAATAAACAGCCTAAATTAGAATCAGCTGCTAAAGCTTCACCCGGTAAAATCGGACGATTTGTGGACGGATCAAATGCTAATACAGAACTTCTATCTAAGAAAGTAAAATCAGCAAATTTTCCAACGACTCCATTAGTTAAGTCAACAGAACCCTGAAAAGCTGCCATCTGATTTTGTGATAATGAATCTACAAACTCTTGTAGCATGTTACTTTCTAACATTGCGTAACGTTCTGTCTTAATAACATTTGATTTATTCATCATTGCCTGTGCCTTCTGAAACTCTTTATAGTGCAAAGCTTTTCTTTGGCCTGTCTGCCCATCTACAAGATTTACGGAAGTTGCAGCCCCTGATGTTTGTATCTGATTAGAAACCGGCAGATATTCCACGGTAGAACCACCCCCAACAGTTGGCTTGAAGCCTCTTACCCAGTTGTAGAGCATGTCATCTCCAACAGTTTCGGCAAGTGTATTGGTATGATCTCCCAATACTGAGTCGGTTTTAGCATAGGAAATTTCCATTCCTTCCGTCCAGGTAATTAAAGTTGGATCGGTGGAATACACATCTAAAGCGTAGAAAATTGCAGTATCACCTCTTTGAACAGCAACTGCCGGAAGAGAAGAACGGTTTTTAACAACGTTCGGTCTTGCACCTGCTTGCGGAATATATACGATGGAACCTCCTTTTACAAATTTTGATTCATCAACGCAATACTGTAAATGCGGGTTTGTTTTGAAAAGTTTTTCAACAATATACGATACCCACAGTTCCTGTGGTATTTTTGGATTTGCCATATAATTAGTCTTTTAAGTCAGGGAATTTTTCGTTTTTCAATTTTGCATACAGGTCGGGGAAATTTTGTTTAACAGTTTCCAACTCATCAGAACGATATAAATCGTCCCATTTCTTACCTGCATATTTTTCCGCGCCCTCTTCAGTGTTAATAGCATCGGTAACAGAGACCTGTGCCGGCATTACATCGATAAGGTCTTTTAATCCTTCCGGATTTTCTGCGAACTGCTTTTCAAGTTTTGCGGCAAGTTCATTTGTAAGTTTTTTGGCTGTTTTACCTATATCGATAAGGTCTTTAACCTGTTTTTTCACCGTTTCGGCCTTCAGGTCTTTCAGTTCAGTTTCTTTAGCTGCCAAATCTGTTTTGTATTCATCAGATTTATTGGCTTTATCAACTAAATTATTGATAGCGGTAATTACTTCGCCTTCATCACCTGCTTTTAAATTAAGTGCTGTAAGGATTTTAGCAGCATCTAAAGTATTATTACTCATATTTTTTTTGATTATAAAATTTGAAAGATCAGATAAGTTCAATTCGTTATTGTCAATATCATAGAGGTTCGCCAAAGCATTGTAATTACCCGGAATATCCACTAAAGAAATTTCACGCGAAAACCATTTAGTAAGTGTCGGGCTATCCTGTCCGGATAACTTTAGTTCGTTATCGTCTGAAGCTTCGATCACAGTTATTTTACCTACCGATGCAGCGTTCAAAAAACCGGATTCAACTTCGTCGGCCGTTCTCTGTCCTCTGGGATGAGATAAGTTGATACAAGGTTTTGCAAAAACTTTATCCCCGTCTACTCTAAAGTCTTCCCAACGAACCAAAACACCAGCCTCCCGAGGAAACTCATCTGTACCATGTAAGTAATAACCAATAGGATTTTTTTTCACTTCATCAAGCATATAACCGGCAGTTAAGCATCTGTAGCCATATACATTTACTGAGTCATCTGTTATGCAAAACTCTTTGTCTATTTTCTTGAATTTTTCACTGCTCATTTTGGTTCAAAACATTTTTCTGATGCAAAGATTCGTAATTCCCAAACCAAAGCATAAAAACTGAGCAAGGATTGCACAACTATTTCAAAATCAAAGTCTTTAGCTACAATTTTGTACCGAGAAATAGTATATATGGGCGTAAGTAAACAGCAACAAAGAGAACACGCAAGACTACTTTATGTAGGTGAAAGAATCACCCTCAAAGAAGTTGCGGAACGCGTTGGAGTAACTGAAAAAACGGTCGGCAGATGGTGTAAAGAAGACGGATGGGAAGAACTTAAAAAAAGTCTCTTAACAACCCGACAAACACAGCTTGCCAGATGGTACAGTCAATTAGATGCAATTACGAGTAGTATCGAGGCGCGGAACAATATTCCTACAAATGCTGAAGCTGATACAATGAGTAAAATCACAGCAAACATTCAGCGGCTTGAAGTCGAAATCGGCATCGGGGAAATTATAGAAACCGGTAAAAAAGTGATAACATTTATTCAGCATATCAGTCTTGATGATGCAAAAATGTTCAAGGGATATTTTGACGAGTACATCAATAACCGCGTGAAAAATGGCTAAAAAGAAAAAGACGGATAAGGAGTGGTTATCGGAATGGAAAGAATTTGGAGACAATATCGACAATGCAACCCCGATCGACCTCACCGAATCAGCCGTCAATAAGCTAAAGAGAATTAAACGTCTTGAAGCAAACGACGAGGAGTGGTTTAAATACTATTTCCCGAACTTCTATACGTCCGAACCCGCCGATTTTCATTTGATATCAACCAAAAAGGTTATCAATAACGCTGAATATTATTTAGTGCGTTCCTGGGCTCGTGAGCTTTCAAAATCTGGTCGTACCATGATGGAAGTTTTAAAGCTTGTTTTAACTGGAAAGAAAAAAAACATCCTTTTAGTCTCAAACTCGTATGATAATGCGAATAGGCTCCTTATGCCTTATAAGGCAATTTTAGAGCGAAATAATAGGATTATTAATGACTATGGAACACAACGGAAAGTCGGTTCCTGGGAAGATGGGGAATTCACCACTCGAGGCGGAGCTTCATTCAGGGCATTGGGAGCGGGTCAATCTCCCAGAGGAACCCGAAACAATGCTATTCGTCCGGATGTGATTTTAATTGATGATATCGATACTGATGCTGAATGTTTAAATCCTGAGCTCATTGAGAAAAAAATTAAATGGATAAATGAAGCATTAATTCCAACACGTTCGATTTCTAACGGTCTTTTATTAATTGCCTGTGGAAACATCATTGCCGATTACTGTTGTATAACCGAAATGGGAGCGAAGGCCGATTCATGGGAAATTATCAATATCAGAGATGAAAATAATAAATCTACTTGGCCACAGAAAAACTCTGAAGAAGCAATCGACCGGGTTCTGGAAACGATCAATTATGAAGCAGGCCAGAAAGAGTATTTTAATAACCCTATGGACGGCGGGAAGACCTTTACTAATATTGTAGACAAAGAGCCATTTGTTTTGCGCTATTGCGATCATGTGGTTATATATGCCGATCCTGCAACAAGTAACAGCGAAAGCAAAACTTCCTCATCCAAAGCCGTTGGAATTATTGCCAATAAAGGATTAGAGTTTCAAGTACATAAAGCATGGGTTGATAAAATGAGTAATTCAAAATTCGTTGACTATCTTTTTGAAGCTTACAAAATTTGTCAAAAGGCGAAAGTTGATCCGATTGTTGTTTACATAGAAAATAATACCCTGCAAAATCCTCACTATGAACAGGTTCTTTTGCCTACTATTTTTGAGAAGGAACAGAAAGAAACTTTTAACCTCCCAATTACCCCCGATACAAGGGAAAAACCGCACAAATGGACTCGTATAGAAGGAACGTTGGAACCAATGATCCGGCTTGAAAAATTGACCTTTAACGCTAAAGAAAAAGATAATCCACACATGCAACGGCTCAAAGCTCAGTTTAAAAATGCTAACCCAAAAGCCAAAGCACTCGACGGCCCCGATATGGTTGAGGGTGGTGTAGTGAAGATCAAAGATAAAAAAGCAGCTGAAGCAATGGGAGGAGTTGAAATGTACCAAAGAACACCAAGCCGTCACAGACTTTAAAAAATATATTATGAGTTTAGTCAAACCCGAAGATTTAACAACCGAACTATATCCTGAAGTAGTAGCCGAAATTACCAGAGCATCGGAGCAGGAGCAGAAAACACAAATTCAAGCCGCGGAGGATTTCGCAAAAGGATTCGTTTTTAAATACGATTTAAAAGCCCTTTTCGGAACTCCGACTGAACCCGCTACCGTAATTGATGAAAGTTTAAAAAAGTGTATTAAAATACTTGCTGCTTACTTTTTGGTAAGAAAAGCAAATCCAAATGTTTCCCTTCAGCTTTACCGTGAAGATTATATGATGATGATCGGAACCAAAGAAGAACCGGGATGGTTATATGAAATAAGAAACGGAGCTGTAAATCCTGATTGGCCTTACAAAATGGATGATCCGGAAACGCCCGAAGATGAGAGTTCAGTCAACAATGATATTTACTGGTCTTCAACCAAAAAACGAGAAAACAGATTTTAACTATGAAAAGAACCAAAATACCTGAACCAACGCCGCAAAGTCCGGCTCCTGCATATTTAATTCATGATTTAACTATTGTCGCTCCTAACAGAGGACGTAAAGATATTCAATCTTTAAAAGAAGCTGTAACAAGTGCGGAATTAGTACACTTTCCGAACAGAACATTATTATATGACCTATATCACGATGTCACCACAATGGACGGACATCTCAAAGGTATTATAAGAAAAAGGATTGATTCGGTACTCAATAAAAAACTTAAGTTTTACGACAAAAACGGAAAGGAAGTTATTGAGATTACTAAACTAATGCGAACGAGAGGACGCGTTCTCATCCGTAAAATAATGGAATCGGTTCTGTGGGGAGTTTCCGGTGTTGAGTTTAAAGTGGGTGATAAATTTAGTTTCACTGAAATCCCGAGAAAACACATTAAACCGGAAAAAGGAATAATCACTAAAAGCCAGTATGGAACAACGGCTGAAAATGGCTATAAAATTGATGATTTACCGTTTGTCTGGGTAATTGGTGAAAAAGACGATTTAGGATTACTTTTAGCATGTTCCATGTATGCTATTTATAAACGTGGAAATTTTGGAGATTGGGCGCAATATGTTGAGATTTTCGGACAGCCAGTGCGAATATTGGAATATGATGCCTATGATACAAAGACCAAAACCGAATTAAAAGAAATGCTGGATAAATCCGGCAATTCTTTAGCAATGATGATTCCTAAACAGGCGGCTTTTCAAATGCTTGACGGCAAAGCAAGCAACGGCGATGGTAAATTACAAGGATCGTTCAAAGATGCCTGTAATCAGGAAATGTCTATTGCCGTTTTAGGAAATACCGAGACAACTACAAGCAGCACAAGTTCCGGTTATGCACAATCAAAAGAACATGGAGATCAGCAGGACGAGATTACAGCATCTGATCTTATTATGGTTGAAAATTATCTTAATTCAGATAAGTTTCTTTCAATCTTAAAATCTTACGGATATGATGTTGAAGGTGGTGAATTTGGTTATGAACTTGAGCTTAACCTTGCTAAATTAAAACTTCGTTTAGAAATTGACATACAGATTTCGACAAAAGTTCCTATCGGTGATGATTATTGGTATGAAACATACGGTATTCCTAAGCCTGATAATTATGAGGAATTACGCAAAAAAATGGACGAACAAAATTCATTTGCTCAAAGGGAAAAAAATGCTGAAGTTTCTGAAAAAGAAAAGACAACTGAAGAAAAGGAAGAGAAGCCAGGAACAAAGAAAAAAAATGAGAAACCTAATAACCTTGTTGATGTTTCCGAACCTAAATTGTTAGATCACATATTTAAAAAACTGGCCGATTTTTTCGACCAGGCCCGACAATAGTCGGGCGATTAAACAACCTATATTCAAGTCATTGCGAGACGTGCGGAGGCTTTATTGAAAACCTTGCCGACAATGGCGGTGATTGGGACGATATTTACAAAGAAATAGCGCGGGAACTGTTGGAAAACAGCAATATTTTGATTAATGCTGATCTGCATTTAAGAACTGTTGAAAAGCTTATTTCCGCCGTAAATAAGGGCATTGGCAATTTTGATAATACACCCGAAAGTACTAAACATCTTGCAGAGAAATTAAAACAAAATATATACTCCTTTTCAGCTGCAAAGTCATTCACGCAAATGCAGTATTACCGTGATATGATGATTGGCGATGATGGAAACATTCTCGGAAAGGGTTCTTTCGTAAAAAGGATTGCTGATACTGGCGAAATTTTCAATAAAAAGTTTTTAGAAACTGAGTATGAAAACGCCTACTATTCGGCAATAATGGCCGATAAATGGGATAGATTCGGAGAAGATGATTATTTACAATATTCAACCGTAGGCGATAGCCATGTAAGGCCTTCACATGCGGCACTTGACAAATACACCGCTCCTAAAAATGCGGCATTTTGGGTTACCAATTATCCTCCGAATGGGTGGAATTGTAGATGCACCGTTATTCCCGGAAAAGGTAATGAGCAAAATAAACTTACTGAAAAGGAAGCAGGAAACCAACTGAAGGCCGAAAACAGAGATACGCCTTTTTATAATAACGTCGGATTATCAAAACTCATTTTCAAAAACAATCATCCATACTTTGTAAACTCGAGGGGCAAGGAAATGAATTTAAGTTGGGAGCAGTACGGAATGCAAAACATTCAACAGATAAGAGCTTCTCAGCTTTCAGAATATGTTCGTACAACAATGGAAGATTATTTGAAATGGTGGGATTCACAGCCAAAATTATTGAATGATGATATCATAATTAAAGATGTTTTAGGTAATAACATTTTATTAGACAGTGCTACCGGAAAGAAGGGGCGGGAAACCGATTATTTTAAACAGCACATTATCCGAAAAGAAGCGGACAAGAGGCATGAATATGCAACGGAAATTCCTAATGTTTTAAAGTCACCTGATGAAGTCTGGCTTAATCCGAAAGATAAGAATACAAAGGTTTATCTGAAGTATTATGAAAACGGAACGATAAAATTAATCGTCGACGAAAACAATAAAGCTGAAACAATGTTTCTTATCGAAAAGGGAGATAAATCAGAACTCAATAAGCTTGGAGAAGCGCGAAAGGGTATCCTCATGCATCGATAAAAAAAACGAACCGTAAAAGGTTCGTTTCTATCAATATGTACAAGGAAAATGGCACATCGGTTTAGGAAGCCCATATCCGGCACTCACATTGACAATACAAATATACAAAACTTTTTAATATGAACCCACAGGAGTTTGAAACAGAGCTAAATAGAAAGGCAAATGAACTGAAAAATTATATGTTGGTTGTATTTCCTGTAAAAGCCGGAAAGATTGCTGTTCGATTTGTAAACGGAAATTTTAGGGCGGGTGGATTCCAGGGAACTTCTTTTAAGAAATGGAAGGCAAACAAGAAAGGAACTACAACACTTATTAAAACGGGTAAACTTCGAGCAGCGACCTATTATACTGTTCAACCTGGACAAATTACGATTAAAAACTCAATGCCCTATGCTAAAGTCCACAATGAAGGTTTTAAGGGAAGTATAAGCGTAAAAGCACATTCGCGCAATAAGTATTCAAAAACCAAAGTAGGAACCGGGAAATTTACACGTACAGGAAAAGAGAGAACACGAACCATGACGGTAAAAACAGGAGAAAAGGCAATCAAAGCTCATACACGTGAAGTTAATATTCCGCAAAGGCAATTCATTCCAACAGCAGCGAGCCCGAGCCCTGTTCTTAACAACGCGATTTTGCGTGAAGCAGCAAAAGATATTAATAATATAATGAAATAATATGGATTACTTTTTTTCACAAATTATCAGAGACCTTCAGAAAAGAATATCGGCTGAAGTTCCTGAGATAAATTACATAGATCAGGATTTAGGACAATTGGGGCAAACCGATGAAAATAACAGACCTGCCTTATCCTATCCTGCTATTTTAATTGATTTTCCTGATTCTAATTATACGGAACTGGCGGACGGAGCTCAGCTCGGAGCCGTACCGATTACGCTTCAGTTAATTATGGATACATACAGTCAAACATGGCATAAAGTCCCGGAAGATGTTATAACAAAAGGACTTGATTATTTGCGAATTGAACAGAAGCTTCATAATTGCCTACAAAAATGGCATCTTGATTATTTTTCTCCTTTGATACGAACAAATGTAAAAAGCCAAAATAACAACGATATCGGGCTCCGTGTACGTACTCTGACATTCACTACACAGTATGAAGATTACAGTTCAATTCAGGAAGATTTTAAAGAGGTTAATTTTACTTTTAAAGGCGATTTAAAAGGTATTTAAAAAAGAGATAATTGCTGTTCATTTTCCTGTGAAGGAAAAACCATTCCTTTTATGTTCATCCACTGGCGGTACGAAATAAAGATATTATGTTGAGGAAAGTAGTTATTCAGAATTCGTGTATCGGGTACATCGGCGTGCTTATACTGGTTGTAAACCGATATAATGTATTTTGCCCGCTTAACATAATTTCTACGATTGTACGCCATTGCGACAAAAATACTCGACAATAAAACACAAGTCAAGTTGGCGTTTTATCTATGCAAAAAAACCGCAATGAGCGGTTTTTTTTATTGAATTAGAAGATTTTTGTTAATTATCGAACAATTATTTCCGCCATTATTTTTAAAGGAATATGAGACATTTTTTTCTTTGTTCTCGTATGAAAAACCAATATTTAAATTTTCATATTGTTGCGAGGGGTTTATGTCTTTTTTCCAAAGTGTTACCATTTTATCACAACTGCCTGTTATTGATTTAAAAACTATTGCAGATTCATAATCCTGAAATGTAGTCTGTATTCTGATATCAGCAGCCCCGGATTCACGATATTTTTTTAAATCCTGCTCTGTAGCATTTGCCGGTAAATATTCATAATAAAGTGTTGGTTCTGCACTGTATGTCCCAACTAACTTGTAACCTGGGAAAAATTCTTTTGCTATGTGATCCGGGAGACTCTTATCGCCGTGGTGAATTTTATTTAAAAGCTCGAAATTTTGTCCGAAAACGAACGTAGAGAATAATATAAAGAAGAGTTGTTTTTTCATGTTAAAAAGGTTTGTATATATCGGTGTTTTCAATCAGTAAATCTATCGTTGCATCATATAGCGCATGTATTAAAATAATTCCTTTTGGGTCTTTTATTCTGCATGAATATCTATCGTAAGGATCATCTAAGGTAAAAGATTGTTTCAGTAAGAAGAGGCTCTTTTCAGCTATTATCATGCTGTCTGAAAGGGTTAATTTTGTTAGAATTTCCTCAAGGTTAGGTTTAAGAAAGAGAAGATCCTCTCTTTTGCTTTTAAGGTCGTTAAATATTTCATTGTAATTAAGCATGTCCAAATTTAATAATTAAATTTAATAAAAAAAGGCAGGCCCGCCGACCTACCTTTTTGACAGTGATGCAATTATATTAATGCTACAAAAACAACATAATACCTTGTTTGTTTCTGTAGCAAAGATAGAAGAAAATTAATTTTTTAAATTACGGTTTCCCGTTTTCCTCTTACTTTTATTATTAATATGCAGTGCTTCCAAACGATCATTTTTTTTCCTTTTAAATTCAAAATAATCGGGATCAATCAGAAAATCACGTCCGAGAATAATTCCGAATTGCAAAATCTCGGCGAATGTAGGAACTTTCTCCGGGTCTTTCGGAGTGAATTTTATGTGAGAAACATCTTTGTTTTTTGGTTGAATATCAACATCACACGTTAATAAAAAACCCTTGCCTAATATACTTTCATCGAAAGAAAGTTTTATTGCTTCAATCGTGTCATTTTCCAATAGTGCTTTTAATTCCATAACTTTAAATTAATGATGGTTTACATTTCTTTTTAAATTCCCGCTCTGCTACTTTGTACCAGATGTTTTCTTCCGTAGGTTTTTCGCCGTCTTTAACAGCACAATTCAATTCTATTTTTTCCCTGGTGTTTCCGTTTGGGAATGTTTCATCGTCAAACTCATAAATCCACGGGATAATTTTATACCCTTTTATTTGTAGTGCTTCCAGAACCTCCTGTTCGGAGTATTCAAAACCATTTATCTTCATGCTTTCTTTTTTTTCGGGCCGATGGAAAAACCGTGCGCCGAAAAGCTTAATTTCTTTAATCATAGTTTAATTTTATTTCAAAATTATAATGTGAGACTTTGTAATTAAAACGGTTTACCGTAACCTTAATAAATTATTTATTTAAATTTTTTCTGCCAACCAATACCGACCGTTTAAGTAAGTGCTTGGATATGGCATTGCGGTATTATCAATTTTCTTTTTCATTCGTAGTTTCGGGATATAAAGAAGAGCTTCTATTTTTTCAGCATCCGTTAGAGCGTTCCAGGCTTTACGTGTTGCTGTAATTTTTCCGACCTTATACCCGTATGCATTCCAGAAATATTCAAAGCTTAAATCTTTAGGAATCTCTACATAATCAAAATCAAGCTCCTTTCTTTCCATGAACTGTAAACATTCGCCTTCTGTCTTTGGTACTCGAACAGATTTAAAAATCCAGTGCACTTGTTCTACAGTCCATCGTTCCCCTTCAAGACTAATCGATTTAAGCACCCCGAAGGCGTCGAATTTCATGTAAAACTTTTTATCCGACTGTTTATGCAGTGCAACGTATTCGGTTGTCATAATAATTGTTTATGGAGTTCGTTTTTTATTTGAAGAATTGCGTTAGCTTCATAGGAACCAAATTCATTAGGAAAGTAGATTTCAAATTCTTGGAGATACTTTAATAAAGCTTCAGCTTTATGATATGGTAGTTTCAAAATGAAGGATTTATCTTTCTGTCTGTTTTTGATTGCCTTTTGTAAAAGTTCCGTCCGGAACTCTGTGCAGATTGAAATTGCACTTCTGTACATTTTTGGCTGCTCTTGTATGTTCAACGTATCAAGAGCTTGCATACTGTTATTTAAAACAAGTAATTTGCTATTATCAAGTGTTAAGAGAGCTTTCATCCGTTTTTTCTTTTGAATAGGCTCTTCTAACAGTTGACTGTGAAACGCCATATTTATCAGCAATTTCCTGAAATGTTAATTTTTCCTGGTCATAATGACGAACTACATACAGATGCATTTTTGACTTATCAAAACCCGGCTGCGCTGCTTTTGCCTTGTTTTCCTTCCTGCGTTTATCTTTTTCTTTCTGCGTTTTATTTTTTTTGACATTTGTCTCGTAAAACTTCGCTGCATTTTCATCTTTTTTTACTACTTCGTATGTCCAGCAACGTAATCCCTTGTCGTATGTTCTTACTCGTTCGACTTTGTTTTTATTGGCTTCCTTAAAGCCGTTAACAAAATCGACTATTTTTTTATGTTCTGTTTTTGTATTCATAATATTGCATCATTACTTAATTATAATTTTTCTGTTCAAAAAAGTGTCCTTCTACTAATCTACCTGTGTATTCTAAGTCCTTTTGAGCCTTTAAAAAAGCATTATATAAGCTGTCCAAACGTGATGGCGGGATATCATTAAAATTTTCAGCTTTAGCAGCTCTACAGGCGTGCCCTTTTACGTACTCCATATTCGCGGGCCTATTCATTAACTTGTAAAGGCCGAAAATAGCAGCGATCACTCGTTTTCTTTTTTTGTCGAGATTCTCACTCCCTTTTTTTTCTAAAGTACTACACAGATTGTCGATTTCTTCCGGGAAAAGCTCTTTCGCAGATGTTGTTCTGCCTCCCGTATAATTGTCTATTATTACGTCTCTCTGGTCTAACAAACCCTGTTTTCCGAGAAGTGTCATTAATTTTTTCAGTGTTGCCATTTTTTAAAATTTAAGTTTGTTCTCACCGGCGGCCATTACCGCCGGCAAAAACATTTGAGATTAATTGTTTATAAAATTGTAAACGCCATCAAATCGGAGCTTTTCAATTTTTAAAGTCTTCACATAAATTGCAGGATCGTTCTTGTTTTGTTGTCTAATCTCTTCTAAAACTGTATTTACATGATCTCTTACCTGCTGTTCATTGTCTGCTAAACAAAAATGTACTTTTGAAACACCTGTAATTTTTACGTTCTTTTCAGCCGGTTTTGTAACCAGAAACTGAACCCTATAAAGTTTTGCAATTCTTTTCGGCATGATTTAATCTTCTAAATAGTTATTCATTTCTTCGATCAATTGGTTAGCGGCTTCCATTGCATCAATCTGATTATCAAAATCTCTATGCGCGGAGTCCTTATCAATATACCCTTGATATCCGCCTATCCTCAAAAATTCCACAAATGCATCGTACCACTCTTCAAAGTCTTTTTCCATAATTTTATTAGATTTAAGTTTGAATCTCTTGAAGTTATTTTTTTAAAAGTTTCAAAAGAATAATAAATGCGATTGAAATACCTGTAAGAACGCCGGCCATAAAGCAGGCAGTACCCAATATTAAACCTGATTCATTCATATTATTGATTTTAAATAGTGAATCTAAACTCTAATTTCCGAGGCTTTTCGTCAATATGGAGGATTTTCCAACCGCTCACATACATGCTATTTTGACGGCGTTGTTGCGCGTTCATTATTATTTCTAAACCTTCATCGAAACGCTCATCGTTAAACTCCGATTTCAATTTCGACAGTTCAATGATTTTAGCGGGGTTCAACATTCCTGTTTTGACATTCGGTTTAAGGAAAGTATTTACTGCAGCTGACAACTTTTTTACATTTTCTTCATCGGTTGAAAGCGATTTCAGAAATTCTTTAATTTTTTCAACTCCGGCACTTTCCGTCCCATCAAAACCAATAGTCACATTATAGCCTACTGTTATGCTCGCAGAACCATCCTCTAAAGTTGATGTTTGGCTATCCTGATTATTGATTTTCACTCCGTAGATATTCGATTTAAGTTCCCGAATAGGTTCGTAATCCTTCCAGAGCTTCTCAATCAGCATTTCAGTAATTTCATGATGATGGACTAAAGGATCAATATGGCTATTTACAAATTCAGTCGATAATTCTTTAAAGGTTTTTATATCTTCCGTTCGTTTTCTCTTTGCTTCTTTTGCATCGTCCCGAAGTTGGTCTGCTAATTTTTGTTTTTCCTCTGGGGAAAGACTTTTTAAATCAATTGTTGCCATTATGTAATTTTTTTATTAAATATTTGCTTTAAAATTTTTGATTGAATCTATCAATGTTCTTATCTGAAAAGATTTCCCGTAATGAAATTCAAATTCGTATGATGGAATGCTATGCAGGTAATCTTCATAAGGCTTTATTTCAACACTGATACTGTCGATTAACTTCTTTACCTCTGGGGTTTTGGTTTCGAGAATTCCGAGCATTTTTTCAAGGGCATTAATAATTTTGTCCTCTGTATTTCCTTTTGCGATCATAATAATTGTCTTAATCTGTTTAGTTCTGTTTTATATTCTGGATGCAGCTTCAGGTAGTATTCATCAGGCAGCCATGTCTCCGAATCAGGATCATAGAAATGCAGTACTCGATCATGTCCGTATTTTGTCTCTGGGGATTCCCAATTTTCTCTAATGATCCAAACAAAAGCTGCTAAAACTTTTTTTGATAGTTCGGTTTCATTTTCTTTAAAGTGGTGAATCTTAACCCTGTCTTTCCAGTCTAAAAAGCCGATAAGGCTGTCAAGCTGAAGTACTTTTTTTAAAATGGTAGTATCTATCATGGTTATGTTTTTGTCCAGTATCGTTGTGCTCCTTCATCCCAGATGGTATATCCGTCTTTATGGAACCTTCCCATATATCGGCCCTTTGAAAAAGCCTTAAATCCTTCTACATATATTTTCAGATCGGCATCATATAAAACCTGCTCTGCAACCTTACCCCTCGGCTTGGTTCCGTCCATCTGACTGTTCCATATAAATAGTTTGTCGGGAAACTCTTCTTTAAGGGCTATAAACTGCTCAAATCTCATCTTTGTATATTGAATACTATCTGTTATAATAAACTTTGGAGAAGCGCGTTTTTTGAGCCTTATTCTGAGTTCTTCGTATCTTTCAATAATTACCTGAAACTTTCTCCCGCATTCATGTACATTATGTCTTTTAATGGCGTTTACAAAAGTTTTTGAAGTTTTCTCTTCAAGAGAATTGAAAAGTACATTTCCGTACGGCGTTAAAGCTTTAGCGAGCTCCAACATGAATGAAGTTTTTCCATTTCCAGAATGACCACTAATAAACCACAATCCGGAAGCCTGTGGATGGTCGAAATTATCATACCATGAGCCGTCCCATTCTATCAAGTCGTGTTTTGTAGCTAACAAGTCTGTCGTTGATAGGGCTTTTTTCATGCTGTAATTTTGGGTAATACGAGAACTTTTCTAACGAGGCTCTCTGTTAATGGTTCATTCAGTCTCTCGGCTTCACGCATTGCAGGCAATAACGCATCGTGTAGCTCACCATAGTTTTCGCATTCAGTTTGGAGGAATCGTTTTAAATCCTTGTCTGCAATACTTGTTAAAAACTCTTTAAACCTTGTATCAATAGGTTTTAATTCTCTGATTCCGTATTTTACCCTTCTGTAGAATTGGGGCATACCAGGAGCATTTTTATTTTTAAGTTTTTCGATTTTTGTCAGTAGTTGATTTGTTCCAATCATCACAAGCGCACATTTTCCATACAAGTTGTCGTGCAGCTCTTTAATATTACACAGTGTGGCTTGTTTTAAATACTCGGACTCATCCCAAATGATTGCGGGGTTTCGTCCGTCAAGCTTTAATTTTGTAATCTCTTTTGTGATCGCTCTTAATTTTTTGGAAGGTGAACCGGTTAGGGGTATTCTCATGGCGAGACCTATTTTATCAAGTAGATCGTTAATGGTATCAAGAGAACCAACAGTTACCTTAAAAGTATCTTTCGGGTTTTGCTTTATGAAAATGTCAGTGCAATATGTTTTACCTGATCCGGTACTCCCGATAATGATATTTGTATATCCGAATTTTTTTGCATCTTCAAGATACGTTATCATCTGCATGAATTGTGGAGTTTGTCTCGGAACCCATGCAATTTTATTTTCAGGATCGAAGTCTATTGCTTCGCAAATCATCCTAAAATATTTATCGTCAATTTCTACATCTTTATCACCTGCTTTTACGCTGTAGATGTTTCGTCGCATGTACGAAAGGTAATTCGTAGGAACGTTAGATTTTGCAGAAAATTCATTGGCGGAATATTCATTTTCTGCAAGCCATTTTTCAAGGGCTGAAATAATGTTGTTTTTTGTAGTATTATTCATCGTCTTCACTTAAATATTTAGTAAAATCCATTTTGTTGTTTAGGTATTCCATCTGTTCATCATCCCAACTTTGCTGCTCTTTGACTTTTTCCTTTTTGTTTTGCTTTTCTAAAAGTTTTCGAGCATTATTAAGTCGTTTGGAATTCCGCTGGTCTTTATGCTGTCCTCGACTGTCAACGATTAGCATTTTAGCCAGTGTATTGTCAAGCTCCGGGTTTTGAGTAAACATTTGATTTACTTCCCGAATGTCCTCTGCTTGGGTTTCGAGTACAAGTTGTTTTGCTTCCTTATTAAAATCTAAAACTCTTTTTAGTTCGTCGCTATCTCCGTCTTTGCGGTCGTATAAGGCCATAGGCTGAACATATTTTTCGTTTAGAATAAAGCTGATATTTTTCTCTTCATTGTATGCTAAAACCTCCTGTAAATTATCTGCATCAAATTTAATTGTCCAGTCAAGGTGTGCATTCATTCTAAAGTTGATATCGAAACTGTCGTACTCTAATTTTCTTCCGTTAATTGCCACATGTAGTCCGTTGTGACTAACTTTGTTTGTAAATCCTGTAGTATTCCCGAAATGCAGTAAAAATTCTTTCTGTGATACCAGTTTTTTTGCATCTGATGGCATTTCAGTATAAGCACGCAAGTATTGATCTCTCAATTTTTCACGTTCTATTTCAATCATTCTTACAAGTTGCATTCTGCAACCGTCCTCATTAGGAAATGAACCCCTGATTTTGTTCAAATATTCTTCATTCGGCTGAATCTTTGATTTCACCCCCTGTCCGCTCCAATTAGGTGCAAGCTGACAGTAATTTTTGTTGAAATATTTAAACCAGGGCTCGATTACTTTGCCTTTTGAGTTTTTAGCTTTTGCAGGTGTAAATTTTTTAGAAACCATTTCATAAAATGGAGTCAATTTTTTAATTGAATATCTGTCCGACTGAATTTGCAGTACTTTATGTTTCGCTCCGAAAAGTTCTTCAGTATGTTTCACTGCATTTTTTAAAGCTTCCTGAATTAACTCCGGGTTTTCGTGAGTACCGATAGCATATCCGATAGGGTATTTATTAAATGGATCAAGAACCACAACTATTGTTAATCTATGGTGGTAAGTTGTCGTTTTATCACCTTTTAAGTTCACACCTGTTTTTTGATACAATAATTCGGCATCCCAACCATCGACAGTCCAATAAAGTAGTGGCGCTGAAGGAGCCATTCTTTTTACATGCATTGCTATTTTTTCGTCAAAGCCTTTTTCTCCTTTAGTCCCGGACATTACTTGTAAATTCCACTTCTTTCTATAATTTCCAATTGTTGAAGGAGATAATTCCGGGAAATTTTGAAGCTTCGCAACTGAATTGTAAATTTTTACGATCTGCTCATTATCAAATGTTCGGTGATCTCTCAAAAGAGTTCTTAATAGTGCTTCCTGTTGAGTGTCTTTTACTTTTGAAGCCTTCTTATTTCCGAAATTTTCCGATACAAGCGAGGAGTAACCGTCTTTTTTAAATTCTTCCAGTTTTTCCTTTAGCCTTCGAGCTGATTTTGGAAGTGTATGACCTATTTCTGTTTGAACCTCGGCAACCGCGTTCGCTGCATCGGCCCAGATTTCAGTCAATCCCCTTTTACCATTTCTGCTTCTTACATAGGATAAAGTCTCTTTAACGAATGACTCAACAGCCTGAAGCATTTGAGCATTTTTTACATATTCATCCTGCTTTTCAGGAGATAATGTCCTGTAATCATCAAGTAAATAGTAAGCGAAAAAATCTACAGCCTCGTAGTCATCTTTGTAAAAGTTTAAGATCAAATTTTGACTGTTTTTTTTCGGAGGAAAACCTATTTTTTTAATGATTTCAATTTTAAATCTTTCGGGAATGCTGTCAAATTCTACTAAAGAGCAATTATCCAATCCTTTTCCCTGTCTTACACGATTCATCTTACCTAAGCGGCATTGTTTGTCATAATTTGGTTTAGACATAATGCTTAACTCCTCGTATAAGGCCCTTCCGGGAATGGTTAAAGTATTTTGATAGAATTGATACATGTTTAAACTGAGTTTAAAGCTTATTTAATTATTGCGTGAGATTTTCTTATAATAAACTTTCCGAATAGTAACCACTCAGTTACAATTTCTTTTTCAGCAAGCAGAATTCTCACGTATTTTCTGCACTTGATAACTTTTTGAATTAATTTTTGTATTGCTTTCATATTATTGGGGTATTAAAGTATTCGCAGTTGTTTTAATAGCATCTTTAGCTGCTTTATCTAATTGCTCGTAAGTTTTTTTAATGATATCCGGCATGTCTCCGGTTCTATCTCCTCGTAAAGCTTTACGGATGTAATCAATAGTGTATCCGTATTTTCCCTGAATTTCTATGAGGATTTCCTCATTGTAATTCGTTCTTTTTTTTGTACGTTTGTTCATTGCTAATTTTGTCTTTTTGTTAGGACAAATTTAACGACATATATCGCAAACAAACAAATAAAAATGCAAAATATTTCGCTTTTTAAACAAAGAATATTGCAATTCATTGATAATCAGGGTATAAAAAAGAGCGATTTTTATCGCAAAACTGGAATTACTCGTGGTGTTTTGGATCATACGACCGGATTAACTGAAGATAATCTGACGAAATTTATCGCAACATACCCCGAAATCAATGTAAATTGGTTGTTAAATGGAGAAGGCGAAATGTTGACAAAAGAACCGGATCAGCAGGAGACAGTCTCTACAATACCTGACATACATCAACCCAAAATAATCACCGTAGATTCCCATAATAAAGACAATATTGTTTTAGTACCTCAAAAACTGAAAGCGGGATATTTATCAGGATATGACAACCCCAGTTTTATACAAAAATTACCAACCTACCGGATGCCTGGTATAAATAACGGCGTTTTTAGAATGTTTGAGATCGAAGGTCATTCGATGTTTCCCACACTACCAAATAAAAGCTTTGTAGTTGGTCAGTTTGTTGAGAATTGGGAAACAGGAATCAAAGACAATCAGATTTATGCAATTATTTCTAATGAAGTTGAAGACGGATTAGTCAAACGATGCCTTAACCGTATAAAGAAATATGATAATTTGATTTGTAAGTCAGATAACAGAAGAAATTTCCCGGTACAAAATATAAATCCTTCTTCTATAAAGGAAGTTTGGGAAGTAAAACTTCATTTAAATTTCCAACTGCCTGACCCCGCAGATATTTACGACCGAATGAACGATTTGGAAGCTGAAATACAACAGATAAAGCGCAAAATAAAGTAATACATTGATATTCAACATTCTATTCGCTTTCATGTATGTAAAAATAGGGGGTTAAAACCCTATTTAACATGCAATTTTAACCCTTTTTTTGTTCAAATAGATACTTTTAATTCTTTTTAAATGTTTTTTAGGGTACACCTAAAGGTATGTTTAAAGGTACGTTTAAGTGAGATTTTAGGTTTTTTAAGCCTATAATTCAACAATTACTTTACTCTATAATTTCAGACACTAATAAAATATTTATACACCCGAAAAAGATGCTTTTAAGGCTATTTAAAGCCCATTTATGGGTATAAAGAAAGAAAACACCCCATAAGAGTGTTTAAATAGTATTGAAATCTTTTTTAAATGGTATTAAAATGGTCATAAACTGTAGTATATGACGATCAGTTTTGAATTTTCTGATTAGCTTAAATTTTCGCTTTTCCCTTTATTCATAGGCTTTTTCGGGCTTTTTTGGGTTCCTAATACTTTTGACATTCAGTTTTAAGGCCTATATTTAGCTGACTTTTCCATTTCTTTTTCTATTTTTTTAATTCATGATGTAACATTTTTTTTGCCTGAATTGTCTTTAAAGTAACAACGTCAATAGAAATTAAAATTTTAGCTAAAATTTTACACATTGTAAATCAATTAGTTAATATTATTTTAAAAACATTTTAAGTACTTTGTATTGCAAGATACTTAATTTATTATATATCTTTGCAATGTTAAATAATAACAAATACAAGCTATTAAACTCTCAAAACATCACAACATGAAAACGACCATTCTTATTGCAGCTATATTTTTCAGCGGACTGACCTTCGCACAGGAAAAAAAACAAGACAGTGTAAAAACGAAAAGCATCGAAGGGGTAACTTTGACAAAACAGGTTTTTAAAAAACAAAGTGACCGTTTTGTGTATGACGTTGCAGCATCTCCCGTGACGAAAGGAAATAATACTTTTGATCTTCTGAAGCAGACTCCACTATTGTCTACAACCGATGATAAGACATTGAAAATTGCAGGAAAAAACAATGCCCTGATTTTCATTAATGGCAGAAAAACCAATATGGATGCGGAATCTTTAACGCAGTTCTTAAAAAACACTCCGGCAGAAAATATTCAGAAAATTGAAGTGATCACGGTTCCCGGAAGTGAATATCAGGTCGAATCTTCCGACGGGATCATCAACATTGTTCTGAAGAAAAAAATGAGCGACGGCACAAGCGGAAACATGAGAATGTCTAACTCTCAGAATAAATACAATTCCAGCAACGCAAGCTTCTCGGTAAATTACAGAAAAGATAAGCTGGGAATTAATGCAAACCTTAGTGGCGGAGAAAATATTAACCCACAGTCGTACGTATTGAAAAATGGTACCGATAAGATGCAGAATGAATCTGTAGGGAATATAGATGATCCCAATAAAAACCTTGGTGGTTACTTAAATATTGATTACCAACTCAATGATAAAAGCAATCTGGCTTTATCATGGAATTCGTGGGCCAATAAAAGCTACAATTCGACAATCGATTTGTATAATACACTCACACAGCAAAATGATAAAGGAGTAATAACCACTACTCACAGCTGGACTAAAAATAAAGAAGACGCGAGAAATTACAATAATTCAGTCAATCTAAACTATGAAATAAAGCTAGATTCTTTGGGCAGTAAATTCAATGCGAATGCCGCTTATCTCAACTATAAGAGATTTCAGTTTTCTAATAACAATACTTTGGTGTATGATAAAGACCAACAAATTGCAGTAGGAAAAACCATTACTCAGAATATTCCGCAGATCATCAATAATTTCTCAGGAACTGTCGATTATATTCAAAAGTTTAAAAATGATTTTACATTTTCTGTAGGAGGAAATTTTAATAAGACAAAAACCGACAATGATACTCAGAACAACACCTACCTCTTTGTAGATACTAACGGAAATCATATTCCGAATGTGCAGGCAGCCCCGGATTTTAATCATTTTATTTACGATGAAAATATTTATGGTGCTTACATGACTTTTGAAAAGAAGTTCTCTGATAAGTTTTCCGGGAAAGTGGGAGCGAGATATGAAATTACAAACAGTCTTGGTACTGCAGATAGTCCTACAAATAAAATAGAGAGCCAGAGGCATCAGAGAATTGAAAGAAACTATAATAATTTTCTTCCCTATGTAAGCTTTAATTACGCAATTAACGATAAAAATAATATTTCATATTCCTTTTCAAGCAGAATGCGTAGACCAAGTTTTTGGGAACTTAATCCTGTGAGAAACTATATTACAGATTTTAATTACACTCAGAATAACCCTTTTGTAAAAGCTTCCTCAACGTACAACCAAGAGCTTACTTACATGTATAAAAATTCTTACTTTCTAATCCTGAATCATACGTACGTAAAAGATCAGATCACCCAGGTTCCGTTGCAGGGATATGTTAAATCAATAGATGGCCAGATCGGTTCCCAAAATGCACTCCGATATATCAGAACAAACTTTGGTGACAAACAGGAAATGTCTGCCATGCTGGGAATTCAAAAGTCATTATTTAAACAGTATCTAACACTTAACTTCAATGCCGGAGTACAGCACAACGTTAATAACGGAACATTAGCCGCAGATCCTACGACGGGAGATACTTTTGTAGATAAAGACGGAAATCCATTAGTGTATAGAAATAATATAAAGTCAACAAGCATTGTCATCACCAGTAACAACACCATCCGATTAGACAAAAAGAAAACTTGGTTTCTAGGTGTTAATTACTTTTATGTTGACAAACAACAAATCGAACTTGGAATGCTGAAGAGACTGATGAGCCTTGACCTCAGCATCAAGAAAAACTGGAACGACTGGACTTTTGCGGTAAACTTGAATGATGTTCTTAGAACCAATATTGTGGAAATTGAAGATTATCAGGCTAACGGAAATTATAATTATATAAAAAACGACATGTACCGAAGAAGTGTTACCGTAAGCCTTACTTATAATTTCGGAAATCAGAAAGTGAAAAAGGTAAGAGATATCGAAAGCGCTTCCGATGCAATTAAAAACAGAACAAGATAACAATCATTTCTTCATATATATTATTTTTTGTGGTAACTCACCGTTTTTCGGTGGGTTTTTTCTTTTAAATTTATATATGAAAAAGCACGATAATTGCAGCTGACTGGAATGATACATACAATTAAATAATCAAATGAAGAAATACTTAATCATCGCGGAAATTCTGCTTCTGCTATTTCTTACAAGCTGCCAAAAGACTATTGATCTTGGAAAAAATGCTTCTTTTAAGATTGAAAAAAATGTATCGTACGGAAAAGACCCGGAACAGAAAATGGATATCTATCTTCCGGAAAGCGGGACAAAAAATAAAGAGGTGTTTATCATCATTCATGGCGGCGGCTGGCGTGGCGGAAGAAGATCCGAGCTTACCAGTTTCACTTTTGATCTCATGAAAAAATTTCCCGGAAATATTTTTATCAATCTAGATTACCGATTGGCTTCGTCAAACCGTTTTGCAATTCCTGATCAGACAGCCGACATTAAAAATGCCATAAATTATTTAGAGAAAACTTTAAAAATTAAACCGCGATATATTCTTCTCGGAAACAGCGCCGGCGGACATCTGTCTATGCTGTATGCTTATAAATTCGACTCTGATAAAAGGGTGAAAGCAGTGATTAATATTGTCGGTCCTGCAGATCTCAATGACCTCGGGTTTAAAAATTACGACGATTATCGCTTCCTCGAAAAACGCCTTATTGATCCTAAAATCGCTGACCGTAAAACGACCTTGATGGATTTTGGCAGCCCGATATATTGGATTAACACTGCTTCTGCACCTACTATTTCTTTCTACGGCAATAATGATTATGTAGTACCGATTTCGCAAATGAAAATTCTAGATTCTGTTTTAACAGATCATAACGTATATCATGAGTCCTACGAATTTAACGGTAATCACACCGGTTGGGAAAAAGATAACAATGCCACATTTCTGATTCAGAAAATAGATGGTTTTTTGAAAAATGTGGGTAAAAAATAAGCGCCCTGAAATCTCAGAGCGCTTTATCATTTATTCAGATTTAAAAACTTCAGATCTTTCCGATACGCCGTTCGCATTGAAGGCTTCGATCTGGAAATAATACGCATCCGCTCTGTCGGCTCCGGTAAAGAAATATTCATTTTTTCCGTACACCATAATGCTTCCGTATAATTTCTCAGGAGATTTCCCCCAATAGATTACATATCCGTCTGCATCGGAATTCTGTTGCCATTTCATCCAGATGCTTCTTCTTTCACCATACTTTTTAGGATCAGAACGTAAAGGCACAAAATTTTGGACTTTCCCCGGAACCGTTCCCGCTCCTTTTCCAAACACCCGGAATCCGCTTAATGCAAATTTCCCTGTCGGCATTTTTAAGTTTTCCATTTTAAGGAATCTTGCTTTCGCAGGTTTTTCAAGTTCTACATAATCGTGCGGAACATCTTTCGTGTTTTTGCTTTTATCAACAATAACATTCCACTTTTTACCGTCGTTGGAACCGTAAATTTTATACTGATGCATTTTACCTAAAGTTTTGCCCATAAACTCAACATCCTGATCGGCATAATTAATCTGAATGGCATTAATGGTAGAAACTTCCCCTAAATCCGTCTGAAACCACTCTCCGGAATTGCCTGTTTTGGCGCTCCAGTAGGTTTTAATATCTTCATCCACCGCGTAATTGGAATGATATCCTCCCAACGTTGATGAAACCTGAACAGGCTTATTATAATTCAACAGCATCCAGCCTGCAAAAAGTCCTTTTGAAAAATCTTTCCCTTGTGCATACTGCGGAAGATACGTTGGATAATCGCCGTAAGCGGTGTTACAATACATCACATCATCTTTATCAAATCCGGCAGGCCAGATTCCCAGACGTCTTTCAAAATTGTTTTTGGTGGAAATAAAAATGGTAGAGATATGCCACCAGTTTTTGTAATTATCTTCAAAGGTAGCACCGTGTCCTGCTCCTCTTGCAAAACCTCCCGGCTTGTAAGAAAATGGATTATGCTGTTGGTATTCGAAACCTTCCAGTGGTTTGCTGCTCACATACACTCCATCGGAATATCCGCTGAATTCAGTTGCCGGAGCTCCGTACTGCATATAATATTTCCCGTTGTGCTTCGTCATCCACGCTCCTTCCACAAAAGGCTGCAGGAAAACATTATCGTTGTATTCCCCGAATCTTTCCCAGCCATGGTCTTCCGGTTTTAACCTTACAATCGGTTTTACAAAACCTTCCGACTGAAGCGTGTTTACTTTCACCTCCGTTCCCAATAAAGGCCATTCATTACTGGAACCCCAATACAGGTACAGCTTGTTTTTATCTTCGTCGTAGTGAAAGGCAGGGTCCCAGGCTCCAACTTTTAAAGTATCAATGGCAATTTTCCAGTCGTCTTTTGTAGGATTGGTACTTTTCCAGATCGGGAAATCCTGTTCCCAGGTAGACCCAAAAACATACAGGGTATCTTTCATAGCCCAAACTGCCGGAGCGTTCAGATCATGGATATATTTATTGTCTCTCAGGAATTTTCTTTTTACAAATTTCCAGTCGAGCATATCATCACTGTACCAGTATCCTTCCTGATTGGTTGAAAACAGGAAGAGTTTATTTTTAAAGTTAACAATTACCGGGTCTGCCGTAGCACGGTGTTTACCCTGTTTTGAAAAAACTTCAAACGGAGTATAACCGTAGTCGATATTGATCGGGTTACAAAATGTCTTCTGCTGGGCTTTCAAACCAAATATTCCCAACAACAGCATTAATGACAAGAGATACTTCTTCATTTTCATACTTTTTAACGTTGGAAACAAAAATAGGCAAGTTTTTTCGGTTCGATAAATCAAATGCCTAAAAGTTTTGCCATTTACAAAGCTTTTGACTCATAGCTTAATTTTTTTAACACAATTATATTTTTAAATAGAAAAATCTGACTTTATTTCTAAAATCAGATTCTTTACATTGTTGATTTCTAAATGAAACAGAAATTATTATTTTTTCGGTAAGAAAACCTCAGCAAGCATGCAACGTGCGCTGCCGCCGCCGTTTACCTCAATGGTATTTAGATCTGAGTAAATAATTTCACAGTATTTTTCTATGGCAAAAATCTGATCTTCATGTAAAGATTTATAAGCGGTTTCGCTCATCACCAAAAACTTTTGCCCTTCTTTATTATTTACCTGAAGCATATTTCCGGCAAACTGCTGCATCTGCTCTTCTGAAATTTCAATGATTTCTTTTCCAGAATTTTTAATAGTTTCAATAACCTTGCTTCTTTCCAGCTCGTCATCAATACAATCCAGGCAAATGACAACAAATTTATCGGCAACACACATCATCACGTTGGTATGGTAAATAGGAAGTCTTTCTTCGCCTACTGTCTGGAATGAATGGAAAACAACCGGCGTAAAACCATATTTTTCACAAAATTCTCTGAATAGATTTTCATCAAGTCTTAAAGAAACCGAACCGTAAGCAATTTTGTTGTCGTGATCAAAGATCATGCTTCCTGTTCCTTCAAGATAATGCCCCTGCATTTCCGGGAAAGACCAGTCGTCGATCTCCGAAACCTCATATCCTTGATCTTTTATGGTTTCAATGATATCTTCTCTTCTTTCCACTCTTCTGTTGGAAGCAAACATCGGGTATAAAACCACTTTTCCTTCTTTATGAAAGCTTACCCAGTTATTCGGGAAAATTGAATCCGGAGTGTGGGGATCCAATGTATCTTTTATCGTGATAACGTTGATTCCTTTGCTTCTCAGTTTTTCAACAAAAGCTTTAAATTCTGACAACGCTTTAAACTGCGTATCAAATCCTTTCTGCTCTATTTGAAAATAGTTATTTTTTGCCGTCTCTGCATTAAATCCGAATGCAATCGGCTCTATCATTAATACGGTATCTGTTGTCTGCATAGTTTGTGTTGGAGGGTGTTTTGGGTTTGAGAGTCTGAGTGATTTAATATTTAGTGTTAGTGTTTAGTGTAAAATTACTTTTCTTCTTTATTTATTGATGAAAATGTACACCAAGTTTGTGACTGACTCATCATATTCACTACCATCCCGATTATTTGGTTGTATTGATTGTTTAAAATTTTAAATTGTTCTTCATTAATATACTCACAACTTCTTGCAAATTGAAGCCAGGTCTGAGTTTCTCTTGCCTCGCCTTCGGAGTCTGTAAGTTTTGAAATAAAGATTTCTCATATTTCCTTTTGCCCAAGGCTTCACTTATATTGGCTGAAACAGAGCGTGAGGATCTTCGAATCTGGTCTGTAAGAGAATAACGTTCTTCTGCAGGGAAAATTTTTGAAAGCTGATAGATTTCCATCGCTGTATCAAAAGACTTCTGATAAACCCGTAGATCCTGATGAAATTTTATAGTAGGCATAATCATCTGTATTTAAGTTTAAAAATATAAAACTTTTAAGCAAAATGCAATTACACTGATACACTCATACTCTAAAACCCTATAACATTCAAACTTACTCTCTCACAAGTGGCATTGTAGAACACCTCAACAATCCTCCCATTTTTGAAATTTCGCGATAAGGAATTTCTTCAACGGTCATCCCCCATTCGTTTCTCAGATGGTTGTTCATCCTGGTAAAAGTTTTGTCTGAAACCACTACTTCCGGAGAGATCGAGAATATATTCGGGAACATTTCAAACATTTCTTCTGCCGTTACATGGAAACAGTTTTCTTCCCCGAAAATATCGATAATCAGGCGATAATCACTTTCATCTACAAAACCGTCTTTGTAGATAATGCATTTATCTTTACCGATCGGGTTGAAAGTACAGTCGAGATGCAGAATGCCTTCGTATGGAATTTTGTCGTTTTTTTTCAGTTCCAGGTCGATAATTCTTTTTTTAGGAAAATATTCTTTCAGAATTTCTATGGCATATTCATTAGTTCTGGCTGTCTTATAGCTTCTGTAGTCTTCGCTGAAGCAGGTTCCGATAAACAGGAAATCGTCCCATACAATGACATCACCTCCTTCAATATGTGCCGTTTCGGGAAGATTGATGATTTTTCTCCACTCTACCTTTTCAAAAATATTCCTGTAGGCTCCCTGTTCATCTGCTCTGTCGGCAATTACGTTGGAAATAATCATTTTGTCATCAATTACAAAAGCGACATCTCTTGCAAAGACCTGATTGTAATCTTCGATAATATTTGGACGCAGGACTTCCACATCATATTTCTTCAATACAGCTTCAAAAGCATTCATTTCATTGATGATAAACTCTTCTTTCGGATAGATGTTGTTTTGTATCGAGTAATAGGATTTGGCGTCATAACTTTCATCAAGTGCAGGGATGCCACCCATGGAGTTCGGCTGTCCCAGAACCACTGATTTCAGCCTTCCTGTTTCGTTTTTTATATTTAGTTTCATAAAAATTATGCAATGCTACAAATATAAGTAAAGGTCTGAATCTGGGAAACTTTTGTGGCCTTTTTAGAGCAGCATGACAATATAAATCTGTTAAATAATAGTATGGCAGTTTTTTACTTGGGTAATCTGATAGACTAAGACAATTGTTTGCTTTATGAGAGTATTTTTACAGATAATTTTTTAAGTGAAATTTTTAATATTTTTTTTACAGTACTGCATTAAAATTCATATATTAGTGATATAATTATTAAGCTAAGTTATTAAAAACCAATCAACAAATTATTACATTATGAAAACTAAAAATTCTGTGCTGAAGAATGCACAAAAACTCGACAGAGAAAGACAAAAAACATTTATTGGCGGAGTCTCCGCAGCAAGACGCTGCTGCGAATGGGACTTTGAAACAGGAGCATGTACACTCTGGACTTGCGACAGATGCCAGTGTCCATAAGCAAAAATCGGAATTGAGAACCTGCCTTAAAAGCAGGTTTGTTTTTTATATTGAACCTCGGAAAAGAATGTATAAAGGAATCTTTACATGAAATTGCAGTAACTCTATTTTTTTTCTTTTCTTAAAGCTTTAACTGAATACCAAACTGTGATGAAACTTACAATCAACTGCCCCGGAACCAAAGTCCTTCTGAAAAGCATGCTGAAGTCATTGGCTCTTTTATAAATAAAGGGAACCCACCTTTCTTCGGTTTCGTAAAAGTACAGATAATAAACAGTTCCGATCCTGAAAATTAAAAGTGCAAGGCTAATGAAAAAGAGTAATTTTAAAGATTGCCTGGTAGAGACCAGAATAATCAAAGTAAACGCACATAGAAAGCAGATAAACATTTCCATCTGATAGAAGATCACGTTTACCAAGCTGTATGTTGGTGAATAATCTGCCGGTTTGGTATGTAGCATTTCTAGAAAATCGAACGTTTCCAGCATGAGGAAAAGTCCGTACACAATGTACAGGACAATATTAATCCTCATTATCTTTTTTAATGAATTTAATTTCTCATTTTCCATGCTTTAAGTTAAAAAAATTCTACGAAATAAAAAATCCCAAAGCAAGCTTTGGGACTATTTATCATCATAAGAAAATATTATCTGTTTACCATATCAATGTAATCTCTTTTCTGAGCACCTTGATATACCTGTCTTGGTCTTCCGATAGGATCTCCTTTTATTCTCATTTCTTTCCATTGAGAAATCCATCCAGGAAGTCTTCCCAATGCAAACATTACTGTGAACATTTCTGTAGGGATTCCTAGTGCTCTGTAAATAATACCTGAATAGAAATCTACATTCGGATATAGTTTTCTTTCCACGAAGTATTCGTCTTCCAAAGCCACTTTTTCCAACTGCATTGCAATATCCAATGCTTTATCGTGAATACCCAATGCGTTAAGAATATCGTCTGCAGCCTTTTTAATGATTTTCGCTCTTGGATCAAAGTTTTTGTATACTCTGTGTCCGAAGCCCATTAAACGGAAGCTGTCATTTTTATCTTTAGCTTTTGCTACCCATTTGTTTACATCGCCGCCGTCTTTTTCGATAAGCTCAAGCATTTCGATTACCGCTTGGTTTGCTCCACCGTGAAGTGGTCCCCAAAGCGCAGAAACTCCTGCAGAAACAGATGCAAAAAGACCTGTGTGAGCAGAACCTACCATTCTTACGGTAGAAGTAGAACAGTTTTGTTCGTGATCTGCGTGAAGGATTAATAATTTATCTAAAGCACCCACAACAACAGGGTCAATTTCAAACTCTTGATTTGGCATTCTGAAAGCCATTTTGTAGAAGTTTTCTACGTAATTCAGGCTGTTGTCTCCGTGGTTAAGCGGTAATCCCTGGGTTTTTCTGTACGTCCATGCACAAAGGTGAGAGAATTTTGCAATAAGCAATTCTGCAGCATGATCCATTTCTTCTTTAGAGTTAACATTAACTGCTTTTGGATTAAACGCCGTCAAAGCAGAAGTTAATGAAGAAAGAACTCCCATAGGGTGAGCAGAACGAGGGAAAGCATCGATGATTTTTTTCATCTCCTCTGCTACGAAGTTATATTTTTTAATGTTTGATTCGAAAGAACTGTACTGATCCTGAGTAGGCAAATCACCGTGTAATAAAAGGTACATTACTTCTGTGAAGTTTGATTTATCGGCAATCTGCTCGATCGGATATCCTCTGTAGAATAATTCTCCTTTATCTCCATCCAAGTAAGTGATGTCACTAAGTGTAGCCCCGGTATTCTTATACCCTAAATCAAGTGTGATCAGACCTGTCTGGTCTCTTAATTTTGAAATATCGATTCCTCTGTCTCCGATAGTACTATCCACAATTGGATATTCATACGAATTACCGTCGTAATTCAATATTACTTTGTTGTCTGACATTATTTATTTTTTTTCTAAATATACTACTTATTACAAAACACGGCAAACTAAAAATTTCGCTTGCCGTTATTTATAATTTCGATTAATTATCTTTTGATTTTAAAAGCATCCAGTCCCGGGAACACTGCAGTATCACCAAGAGCTTCTTCAATTCTCAACAACTGGTTGTATTTTGCCATTCTGTCTGATCTTGAAGCAGATCCTGTTTTGATCTGTCCGCAGTTCATTGCCACCGCTAAATCAGCGATTGTAGAATCTTCTGTTTCCCCTGATCTGTGAGACATTACGGAAGTAAATCTGTTGTTCTGCGCCATTTGTACAGCAGCCATAGTTTCAGAAAGAGAACCGATCTGGTTTACTTTTACTAAAATTGAATTGGCGATTCCTTCTTTAACTCCTCTTGATAGTCTTTCAACATTGGTTACGAATAAATCGTCACCTACTAACTGTACTCTGTCACCGATTTTATCCGTTAACATTTTCCAGCCTTCCCAGTCGTTTTCCTGCATACCGTCTTCAATGGAGATGATCGGATATTTTGCAGCCAGCTCAGCCAGGTAAGAAACCTGCTCACTGCTTGAGAACTGGGCAGCATCCGGAGTCTGGAATTTTCTGTAATCGTAGATCCCGTCTTTGTAGAATTCGGAAGCAGCGCAGTCAAGTGCCAGCATAATATCATCACCAGGCTTGTAACCTGCTTTTTCGATGGCCTGAAGCAAAGTATCCAGCGCATCTTCAGTTCCGGAGAACGTTGGCGCAAAACCACCTTCATCACCTACTGCAGTTGAAAGTCCTCTTGAATGAAGTATTGATTTAAGGTTATGGAAGATTTCAGTTCCCTTTCTTAATGCGTGGGAAAAAGAATCTGCTTTCACCGGCATGATCATAAATTCCTGAAATGCGATGGGCGCATCTGAGTGAGAACCACCGTTGATAACGTTCATCATCGGAACAGGAAGAGTATTGGCATTTACACCGCCAACATATTTGTATAAAGGCATTTTCAGTTCGGCAGCCGCCGCTTTTGCAGCAGCCAGAGATACTCCCAAAATTGCATTGGCTCCAAGATTACCTTTATTGTTTGTTCCGTCAAGATCAATCATAATCTGATCGATAAGGTTTTGGTCGTATACCGGAAGACCTACCAATTCTGGTGCAATTACCTCTCTTACATTCTCAACAGCTTTAAGAACACCTTTCCCCATATATTCTGAACCGCCGTCACGCAATTCTACTGCTTCATGCTCTCCTGTAGATGCTCCGGAAGGTACTGCAGCACGACCCATTGCCCCGCTTTCTGTAAATACATCTACTTCTACTGTAGGATTTCCTCTTGAATCTAAAATTTGTCTCGCTTCTATGTAAGAAATGTAACTCATTGTTCGTTTTTTTATAGTTCAGACAAATTTAATCAATTTTTAACTTTTTAAAGCAGATGAGTAGCAATTTATACGTTTATTCAGAGTTAAATTTTAGTTAATATTCCAATTAAAATTAATTAAAATCGCAAATTCCGGCCATAATTATTCATCAACAGTAATTAATACTGTTAATTTTAGAGCATCTCTTTTTACTGATCTAAATTATATTTTTTTCGCTCTTCAGGTGTAAGGACTCTCAATGTCTTAGCCTGTTCCGCTTTAGCTTCATTAGCGGCCGTTTCAGAGATTTTTTCCTGTAATGAGACTATTAAATTTACAACTTTATTAAAGCTGTTAAAGTAATTATCGCTGTTACATTGCTCAGGGAAATTTACACAGTGTTCTTCAAGTCTGTATAATGCATCTCTGAGCATGTTTACCGGAGCTGTTCTTTCTCCCAGTTTAGATAATGTTTCGGCTATTTTTGTTATTTGTTCAGCAGATACACTATCTCCTGTTTTCAATTTACCCGTGAGTTTACTGGTAATATCCGTTGTTGTTGCTATCGCAGCATCGGGCTGAACTTCTGATAAAATCTTACTGATTTTACCATTGGCATCAAGACTTATAAAAGCTCCTCTGCGTGTAGCATCATATGACATCTGATAATTTGATCCTTTGTTTTGAAGCTCTTTCAAAGTGGCTTTATGTCTTATATTACAGGACACAAATGACAATATTACGAGCAGATAAAAAACTTTTTTCATGGCATTACATTATAAATTGAGTTTTCTGTTTCATCAAATCTTGCATTTCCTTTTTGAAGCACTATTGCTAATGCTGAAAATTCCTGAAAATCCAAATCATCTATAATTTCGGGATTTGAATCTTTTAGCTTCAATATAACTTTCCCTTTTTTTGAAGTTATATTCCATTCTAATAAGTAATCAACAATTAGTTTCATGGTAATTTTTTTTATGTTAATTAGTATTTATTTTTAAGTGTATTTGTGTTAGCAATCATTTAAAGTGTTATCAAGAAACACTGTTTTTCTGTTTTTCATTTGTTTTAATAAGTAAATAGCCCGCGCTACTTGTTCCCATTAAAGCTAAGGCATAATTATCAAAAACCGGAAACTCTGTGGTATTGGTAATGAATTGGCAGACAAATACTAAGCCGAAAATAATATTAAACAATAAAGCCTGATAACGGTGTACACTTATTCCACCGGCATCTGATAGTATATCTCTTATAAACCCATTGCTATCAGTATTTATTTTAGGATTGGGTACTTCATTATCAATATATGTTGCTACACTTGCTGTTCCCACACTAATTCCCAGTAAAAGTAAAATTGATGGTTCTTTCAGTTTCAAAAGCAAATCAAAGTTACCATTGTTTCCCATACCGGCGCACAAACATATTATTACAATCATTGTCCAGTAAAACAATTGACTTCTTGAAAAGCTAAATGTTTTTTCTGTTCCAGTATTGCCAGTCTGCGTATCTTTTAATAAATCTGTTTTTACAGCGAGCCACATTCCGAATATAAAAATGGCTACAGGAAGAATGAATTCGAATAAAATTTTCATGGTTATTAATTTTTAATTTATACTTCAAAGTTATTTAAAAAATGTACGTCTATCGGTTAATCAAAAAGATAATTCTATATAAAGTGACATTCCGGTTAAAAAATTGTCTTACAAACTTATACTGAAAAACAGATGGGTTCCGTTTTCAGCAGTAATTTCACAATGACCGTTCTGTTCCTGCATTCTTCTTTTCATGTTGCGAAGTCCGTTTCCTTCAGGATTTTTATTGTTAATGCCAATTCCGTTGTCGGAAATCTTCATAATAAATTCATCCTCTTTTTGGATGAATGATAATTTAATCTCATTGGACTGACTGTGTTTATATGCGTTATTCAAAGCTTCTTTTAAGCATAAGAACAAATTTCTCCTTTGCTCAGTTGAAATGGTTGTTTCTTCAATTATCTTTTCGCTTTCTGTAATGATTACAATTGTTGTTTTCTTAAGAAAATTTTGGGCATATATTTTAGCATAATCGATAAAGCTTCCAAGAGTGTCATTCCCTGCATTGAGACTCCAGAGCATTTCTCTCATGGAAAGGTTCATTTCCTCTGAGGTTTTCAGAAGTTCTTCGATATCGTTTTTAAGCTCTTCATCTTCGGCCCGTTGTTTTAAAAATTCGGCCTGCAGCTTTAACGCAGAAATTCCTGCTCCGAGATCATCATGCATATCGTGTGAAATTCTTTCTCTTTCTTTTTCGATAAGCTTTTGTTTTTCAAGTTCTTTCTGGAGGAGCTGGTTTTGGTATTCGGATTCTTTGAGCTGCTGTTCACGCAAGTGAAGCAGTTGTCTTTTATTATACATTAAAACAACAACAATGATGAAGATTACGAAAATCATCATTATGGAAATAGCTATGATATAAGCAAGCTTTATATCGTCTTCAATGTGATTCATGGCTGATTTTTTTTATATTTTATCAGAGAAATGTAAAACATTACATACATCCCCATATTGATAAAGTTCTGCCCAAGTTTCAGAAAATTTAAAAACTCTCTGTCTTCTTTCGCAAAATAAAACATTGGAGTTACCCTAAAAAGAAAAAAGCAGCTCCACATCAGCAAGGCTGTAGAAATCCAGAATGTAGGATCATCGGTAATTTTACGTTCATTAAAAAAAGATATTTTATAATAAAACCATAGCAGTGAGATTGCAATATAAAAAAGGGTAATTGTGATGCCTATTTTATGATCAAAGTCTTCACCTGAAAAATTAGTTTGTATTAAAATATATCCCAATGACGAAATTGCAGTTACCAATAATATTCTCTTTGCAGTCCCAGAAAATAGTTTTAGGAAGTAAAAAGAAAAAAACAATATACAAAATATGAAATAGAGATTGTACTGTAAACCGACTTTGACATTCGGATTTATAATATTTCTTATGAACGATACGCACTCATTAATAAAGGTAATTAATAAGTAGATAAAAAGATAATTCTGGGCAGAAAAAGAATATTTTCTACCCAAAATGAATGATTTCAAAATCGTAATAAGCAATACAATTTTATATACAATTCCGATGACCATGGTCTTATGGTTTTAGATCACCTGCATCATACCCTTCATCCATTGATCCATCATTGTATACGGCATGAACAGCAAAAGAAATACGGTCATATTTATTAGCATATCTATTGTATTCACTGCCATTATCATCTTTAGCTTGGCAAAAGTAGATCATAGCTAAATCAAGCCGAGAAATATTACTTTTATCTTTTATTATAAAATAATCATTAATTTCTTTTATTTTGTATAGAATACATTCGGTTGCGGGCTTACCGTTAAATCCTGTTTGTGTTGCTAATGAAGATTGATAAGACTTAATTTTTTTCTGCAGATTCACATCACTTTGAAATGTATTATTAATCAAAACAAACTTATCATCGGAACTAATATCTTTATAGTTATCATTATTTGAAAAAGCTACACCCAAATTCAGTTTAGAATTATTCGAATCTTGGATAAAATAAAACTTTGCAAACATGTAGTTTGTATGTTTTTCAATTAATTCTTTAAAATTTGGGTAATCTAAAGTAAATTTATCAATCAGATTTGGATGTTTTAATGCTACTTGAGCAAACTTTGTAGTATATTGGCTTTCAATATGAGCCGGAATCATTTCAATAAAAACCGCAGCACTGTCCGTACTCTTAGTAACCGTATCAGCCGACGCAGAGTTCGTACTATCGATATTACTATTACTTGTCTCAGTTTTTTCTTTTTTACAGCTCAACAATGCAAAACAAAATAGTATTGCAATGAATAAAGATTTTAAGATTCTCATAATTATTAGTTTTTAAAATGATTAAATTTATTAATAGCCTCCACTTTATTATTGACATGGAGTTTTCTGTAAATATTTCCTACATGTTTTTTTACGGTATCAATACTGATGAATTTCTTTCCTGCAATTTCTTTGTACAGTAAGCCTTGAGACAGCAGTTCCAGAATTTCCTTTTCTCTTTCCGTTAATTCATCAAATCCTTTAATTTCGGGAAGTTTTCTTTCGAAATGACTTAATACCTTTCTTGCGATGGAAAAGCTCATAGGTGCACCTCCATTGTAGACGTCACGGATTGAGGAGAGTATCTTATCCATACTTTCACCCTTTACAAGATATCCCATAGCGCCGGCCTTCAGGGAATTGAAAACTTTTTCGTCATCTTCAAAGCTGGTACACATGATAAACTGTGTATCCGGAAGTTCTTTCTTAAGCTTTTCAATGACTTCAATACCCATCATATCCTGCAGCTGAATGTCCATCATTACGACATCCGGCGAAACGTCCGGAAGATTTTGTAATGCGTCTCTTCCATCAAAATACTGGGCAACTACTTTCATATCATCCTGATAATTGATGATCTTCTTCAGTGCATTGTTATAATTCTTTTCGTCTTCAACGATAGCTATGGAAATACTCATGTTCAGGATTGTTTAGGTACAAATTTCAACAGAAAATAAACGGAAGTCAATTACTCTTTCGGGTAATTTTAAAAGATTTAAGTTTCATTTGTTGGTTTAGTTTTTGTTTTTATTAAATTTAATAAAAAATATTTTATTTGTAAAAATATTTAACAATCAACACATTAAAAAAAATTAACATCATGAAAAAGGGACTTTTCGCAGCATTTGCAGTCATTGCACTATCATTTACAAGCTGCAAAAAAAGTGAAAGCGGGAATAAGAGTGTGCTAAAATCAGACAGCTCAGGAGTAGTAATGGCAGATAATGGTAAGGCAGACTCAACCGTTCAGTACGAAACCGATGTCAACGGGGAAAAGTATATAAAAACAGATTATGTTTATAAGGCAACCGACGGAAGCCTGGCGAAAGTAGTTTTTAATTACGAAGAGAAGACAATGAGCGTAAGAAGCAACAATAAGACATTTATTCTTAATAAGGTAAAATCGAAAGGCAATGAAACGATCTATGAAAAGATGGATATGAAAGCTACGGTAAAGGGAGACAGCCTGATTCTTGATCAGGGCAACAATGTGATCGAGCTTGTAAAAACGAAAATCTAAAGCATAAAAAAACCGTTCAGAATCTGAACGGTTTTTTTTGTATCTGAAATGAATATTATTCTTCAGTTTTTTCCTCTGCAGAATCAGCAGCTTCAGCAGTTGGCTCAGCAGCTTTTTCTTCTACTACAGGAGCTTCAGCTACTACAGCTTCTTTCTTAGCTGTTGCAGATCTTCTGCTTCTTCTTGTTGTTTTCTTCTCTTCAGCATTAGGGTTGTAAAGCTCATTGAAGTCTACCAATTCGATAAGAGCAGTATCGGCAGCATCACCAGGTCTGAAACCAGTTTTGATGATTCTTGTATACCCACCGTTTCTCTCAGCGATTTTAGGTGCTACAGTTCTGAACAATTCAGCAACCGCTTCTTTATTTTGAAGATATGAAAAAACAATTCTTCTATTGTGTGTAGTATCTTCTTTTGCTTTTGTTAATAGAGGCTCAACATATACTCTTAAAGCTTTTGCTTTAGCAACAGTAGTGTTGATTCTTTTATGCTCAATTAGAGAACAAGCCATATTAGAAAGTAAAGCACTTCTGTGAGAAGCTGTTCTTCCTAAGTGATTGAATTTTTTACCGTGTCTCATTATTAATTATTTA
>Ga0308157_10000458_pt1 | contig 135383 bp, 130 predicted proteins | sample PhyBR1_FD_201035 | JGI IMG/M metagenome (GOLD analysis project Ga0308157, IMG submission 201035) | Phyllosphere microbial communities from UC Gill Tract Community Farm, Albany, California, United States - DLSLB.R1 | ecosystem: Host-associated > Plants > Phyllosphere > Unclassified | place... | reverse complement strand
AATAATCTTAGGAAAGAAATATCCAGATTAAAGAATGAAGCTTTGCAGAACAATGCTGTTCCTGCAGGTCTTGGGGTCAATGACCAATTGGAGCTGATGGAAAAATCCTACCAAATGGCTGCGAAATACCTTCCCCAAAGTAATAAGCAGGACGATAACGTACCAAGAGAAGAGAATGTGAAGCAGCCTTCTGGAAATAAAGTACAGATCACAGCAGTAAAATCAGCTCACTTAAATATTGTCTCTTCTTTATACAGAGAGCCATCGGACAGCGCCTTTCTGGCTGGTCTGAATGATAATAGATTGTTCGGAACTCAGGATGAAACCAATGATTCAAAACAATCAAAAAATGCGATAAAAGGTCTTGTACAAGAGTCAATGACGATGACCAATGAAAGTACATTATCGATCAGACTCTTGGAAAGTATGCTTCTGGCTCATACCAAAATTCCTGCAGGAACCTTACTAAAAGCAAACGGCAAATTTCAGGGTGGGAGACTGCAATTGAAAATTTCGTTGATAGAATATCAAGGTAGCATTTATCCTGTAGAGATCAATGTTCATGATAATGATGGTCAGCTTGGTCTATATGTTTCTTATTCACCGGAGCAAAATGCTGTGACCGACATTGTGGGCAGTATGGGGCAAACTTCTGGTACCAATATTATGATGACGCAGTCGGCAGGTCAGCAGATCGCGGCGGATTTAAGCAGAGGCGTGTTGCAGGGGTTGTCAGGTTATTTCCAGAAGCGGGTCAGACAACAAAAAGTAAAGGTAAAAGCGGGCCATCAGGTTTTGCTTGTGCCAAAAAAATAACCCATTAAAAAACAAGAAAATGAATAAAATAAAAAGGAATTATCTCACTACAGTCGTATTTCTGCTTTTGACAGTAAGAGCACTAGCGCAGGATTCTATCTTTACATATCTTCCATTAGAACAGGCTAGATTACAGCCCTATAAAATGCAGGTAACGTACAATAAAACCTCGCACCTAATTTTTCCTTCTCCAATCCGATATGTTGACCTGGGGAGTGACCTGCTGGTCGCCAATAAGGCAGAACCTGTTGGAAATGTTCTTCGGATCAAATCGGCAGTCAGGGACTTCGAAGAAGAAACCAATTTTTCGGTGATCACCGAAGACGGAAAGTTCTACAGCTTCGATGTGTTTTACAGTTCATATCCTGACGCACTCAGCTATGACCTTTTAAAGATGCAGAGAAGCAATGAGCGACAGTATATTGCGGATGTCCTGTTTGAAGATCTCAGGGGAAGTTCGTCCTCTCTTACGGAATTGATTATGGAAAACCTGTATGAAAAAAGCAGCAAGACCATCAAACACATATCGTCCAGAAGCTATGGGATCCAGTTTTCAGTCCGGGCACTGCACGTCAATGACAGCAAATTCTTTTTCACCTTGGAGATTAAAAACAGCAGTAACGTGTCATACGAAATTGACCTGGTAAATTTCAAAATTATCGATAAAAAGAATTTAAAAAGAACGGTCGTTCAGGATAAACTTTTAGAACCGGTTCGGATCCATTTTCCGGTGATGACGGCAATTCATCATGCTGACATATCAGGAGTTTTTTTATTGGATCAGTTTACCCTTCTGAAAGATCAGGTTTTGGAAATTGAAATTCTGGAAAAGAATGGGGGAAGGCATCAGAAGGTTCAGCTTGACAATAAAGACCTGATTCAAGCCAGGCTGATCAACGGTTTAAACATAAAAACGAACTAAGATGAACAAGATATTTTTAGCCATCATCTTTATTACTATGATGAGTATAGAAACTCTGGCTCAGCAAATGATCCCTAATCAAAAAGGATTCGAAATTTCCTATTCAGTATTTCCACAATCTCCTGAAAAGCAAAATTACGCTTTAGGTGCAGGTGTTATTTCTTACACCAAAAACGGTAATTACCTCTTCGGATTGGCCGAATACAGCAGAAAGTATTACGAGTATGTCCATTATGACATCCCGATTGATACCTTCCTTTTAAATGGGGGTTACAGTCTCTATGTGTGGGGAGATCTGATGCGGAATGTCAATATCAATCTGGGTTTAGGAGGGCTTGCAGGTTATGAGCAGATCAATAGGGGAAATGAAACGATCTATGATGGCTCTATTATTAATGCAACCGAGAATTTTATTTATGGTGCAAGTGGTAAACTGTCTTTAGAAAGTTATCTGACAGACCATTTGGTTTTTTTGGTCAATGGGCAGCTGCGCTATTTGCAGAAAAGTCAACTCGGTGAGTTTCACGCTTTGTTTGGTTTCGGAATACGATTTAATTTTTAAAAAAGCTTGTAAAATGAAAAATGTAATCAACAAAAAGATCTTGCAACTATTTAAGTATTCAATGGCAATTTTCTTAGTGAGTTTTGTATTTAATTCCTGTCAGGACAGCGATCTGGAAATTCAGCACGACTTTCCTTTTGAAGTTCAAATAATGCCAGTTCCTGGTAAAATAGCTGAGAATGAAACGGTAGAAATTCGCATTTCACTATTGACTTCTTCGAACTTTAATGGAACAATCTACAGTGTTAGGTATTTTCAATATGAAGGAGCTGGTCAACTTCAATATTACAGCGATCCACCATATCTACCGAATGACGAGTATCCATTGAAGCAAAAACAATTCAGACTTTACTATACATCTAAAGCTTCCGAATCCCATCAGTTCAGTATTTGGATCAAAGATAGTTTTGGAAATGAAAGAAAGGTAGATTTTGAATTTGACAATGCATCTTAAAATTTCTAATTGACTTCTAGCGGCTTGGTTTTGTACCAAGCCGCTTTTTATCAGGACATTGAAAGCAAAATCAGGTCAGGATTGGACTGAGTGAAGTCTCAGCACCATTTTACAGGAGATTGCAAATAAAAATGAATTATTTGGGATCTAAAAAAAGACTATCGGGGTATATCTACAATGTCATTTCAAATTCTGTAAAACTAAAATTGACTGATTGCAGCTTCTGTGATCTTTTTGCAGGAACAGAAATAGTGGGAAACTATTTCCATGACAAAGTTAAAAGTATCATTTAAAATGATAGGGAATACTATAGCTTTGTTATTAACACTGCATTCTTTAGTAAAGTATCAGAAGAGAAATACCGGGCAATGCTTGCGGAATTAAATCAATTAGATGGTAGGGAAGGATTTATATTTAATCAATATTCGGAATGCGGAACAGCTGGTCGGTTATATTTTTCATCCGAAAATGGTCAAAAAATAGATGCTATAAGAATGGATATTGAACGACGATTTCAAAGTTTTGAGATAGATCAAAATTTCTATATGCTTTTATTGGCTACCTTGTTAAAAGCGGTTGATAAAGTTGCTAACACAGCCTCAATGTACTGTGCGTACCTAAAAACAGTAAAAACAACCGCTACTAAAAATTTATAGTTACTTGCTGTTAAAAGAACGGAACTATCACATCCTGAATATCAAATATTTAATGAGGACAGCAACGAATTAATTACTCAGGTGAAAGGTGATATCCTGTATTTGGATCCTCCGTACAATGGCAGAGAATATGGTTCCTATTATCATTTGTTGAACACCATTGCTTTGTATGATATCGATTTTGAGCCTAGGGGAAAGGCTGGTGTGAGACGTTACAATACATCAAAGTTCTGTTTAAAATCAGAGGTTGAAAATGTGATGTTTGATCTTTTACAAAAATGCGATTTTCAGCATATTTTCTTAAGTTACAATAATGAGGGATTTCTTTCATATCATATCATTAAGGAGATGATGAATGGTTTGGGAACTTATAATTGTTCAACGATTGAATACAAGCGATTTCAAAGCAAGCAAGCAATGGGTACTGGAAGAACAGTAGAATATCTTCATCATTTAATAAAACATTAAATCTACACAGGCTCACAACTTTTATAAAGCAGGGGGTCTTGTGAGGCATAACATAAGAGTTGTATCCCTACTTTTTGCGAAAAGACGTTTCCGACCACCGGAAGGAATTGTCTTTTCGCCCGAATTTGAAAATACACGACAATATTTGATTTGTCGTGTATTTTTTTTAATAATATGAATGCATTTACAAAAGACCTTCGTCGGCAAATGATAAATGATCGGTTGATGTCAGAATGAAATGATCCAGTAATTTAAGGTTTAAACATTCTGAGGCGCTTTTAATGCTCTGCGTAATTTTCAGATCTTCGGCAGAAGGTTTCAAATTTCCGGAGGGATGATTGTGTGCCAATATCACTGCTGAAGCGTTACAAAGAAGTGCTGCCTGCATGATGATACGGACGTCAACAACCGTGGAAGAAATTCCCGATTCAGAAATTTTTCTTATACCTAAAACTTTGTGAGCCTGATTTAAATATAAGGCAAAAAATGATTCTCGGTAATCTATTTCATCACGGTCAAAGTGCTGACGGAATACATCCACTGCGTCCCGCGAACTACTAACTAATTTTTCAGAATTTCCTTTTCTGGAATAGCTTAATTTTATCTCGTTGACAATATTGAATTTCATCAGGGTTGCTCTTGTACGGCAGAGACTTGAATTTCCCGTACTTAACTACTAAAATTTTGTATTTAATTCATTATTAAATTTTCTGCACCAGATCGGGCAAAACTTTCACACAGGTCAAAAGCTTTTTGAGATTTCAATTGTGCTGTCCCTCCCAAGACGATGGACTGAAGTTTGGCTTCATTATCCTTGTAACTTCTGACATTCTGAAAGTAACCGGTAACAGCATTGTAAGCCCCAAACAAAGTTCCTTTGGTGGTTTCCATTTGCTGGCTTTCGCTGATCATCGCATAGGCAAAGGCATCATCAACGGTGTTTTTAAAAACTGTTGAAACGTCATCGAAATTTCCTTTCTGCAAATGGTTTAAAGTTTCTTTGTTGGAGCAGAGTGCCAACTGTATCAGCTTTTTCATAGCATCATCACCGACCTTTATTTTTGCCCAATGATTAAACGTGCTTTCCAATTCAGTACTCAATTTATTCGCTAATCCCATGACTTTGTGGGCATCGTCTAAACGCTGTTTTGCTCCTGCGGTATGTCTGATTCGCACCACATTGCTCATATTTTTCAGAGAAGCGTTTAGGGTATTTTGGCAAACAATGCGTACAGGGGTAAATGCGGCGGTGATGCTTCCGCTCCCATCGTGGGAGGTGGTCAGGAAAATATATTTTTCCGTAATATCGTCACCATTTCCAACACGGATATAATCGGGTAATTTAGCCGTGATAAATATGCGTTCACCATTTCCCAAAGCTCCTGCAGTCTCATACAAGATACCATTCCCACCGCCTACAATAGAATCAAAAAATGAAAAGGCTTCACGATTTTGTACGATATGGTAATCTTTTCCGACTACGCCTAAAACGGTGTTATTATCGTTGCGGATATTGGCAAAGTAGTTGGGAACTTCCAATTCTGAATCGATCATTTCTATTCCATTGGTATTTTCCATAATGCCTGCACCTTTTGTAAATAGCGGAGATTTTTCAACCTCGTAGTCAAGTCCTGAAAATTTGATGGCTTCTTCACTTGTCGGGTATTCCTGTACGATCTGCCCCAAGTTGTGCCATGCTTTTTCCTTTACGCTGAAAAATGAATATTTTCCTGTTCTGTTGTTGAAATTTAATTGATGTGCCATGATGTTAATATTTATTTGTTAGATAATTGTATTTGATGGTTTTAAAATGGTAGGTCATCATCTTTTTCGCTGTTGTTGGAATTTGAATTAGAATTAGAATTTTCCTTCTTAACTTTTTTATTCGATTCATTAAACTTGTTTTCAGTTCGTTTACTACTGCTGTGAACTTTGATTTGTGAGGTGTGGAAATTCAGACCTGCATGGGGTTCTCCGTCTTTTCCTAACCAAGCAGAGGTGTAGGCTCTTCCGCTTAATTCTACCAAAGTCCCTTTTGTTAAAAAGTCTGCAACTTTTGGAGAGATCCAGTAAGCACATTCAAAAAAGGTGGTCTGTTCGATCCGTTCGCCCTGTTTGTTGCGATAATTGTCATTCGTAGCAATTGAAAAATTAACTACCTGTTTTTCATTTGGCAAGTTGCGCACTTCCGCATCCCTTGTCAGTCTTCCGATAATGTTCATAACCGTAGGTTTTAAAGATTGTACATTTTGATTTGTTCTTAATTTCTTCTCCGCCCCTTCTCTGAAAGCCCTTTGGGCTTCGCTGAATATTTTTCAAAAGAAAAACCGGAAAAAAGAAAGCAGATAATCTTAGCGGGCAAAGGCGAAAGCCAAAAGGAAACGGAATAATTGGAGGGTACCTTCAGGGAGGAGACCGTTTATGCCGTAGTCTTTTGGCTGGGTGAAGAAATGGATGACCGATATACCTTAGCTGCCTTTTTACCGGTTTATTATGAAAAAGATCAGTTGTCGGTAACAATTAATAATTTTACCTTGATGGCTGGTTTTAGTGTTTTTCGATTTGTATTTTACACAGTAAATACACTATATTTACATTATTCATTTAAATCTTGAAGACCTATGCAGATCACTGCTTTTAACGAATACTACGATAAGCTTACTACCGTTGAGAAAAAGAACAGTCCCAAAGAGTTGTTTTACAAAGGGGATTTTTCGTTACTGGAAAATGGAAGAAGGGTAGCGGTCGTTGGATCCAGAAAGGTTTCTGAACTGGGTATAAGAAGAGCAAGAAAGATAGCGAAGTTCTTGGTTCAAAATGACATTACTGTGGTCAGTGGCTTGGCAGAAGGTGTTGATTCGATCGCACATAAAACTGCCATTGAATTTCAAGGTCACACCATCGGTGTTATCGGTACACCCCTCAATAAATATTTCCCTGCTGAAAATAAAGACCTTCAGGATTTTATTGCTGAAAATCACCTATTGATCTCGCAGTTCCCGGAAAACTATCCAGTAACTCCAAAAAGTTTCCCTATCAGAAACCGCACAATGGCGTTGATCAGTGATGCAACGATCATCATTGAGGCGAGTGAGAAAAGCGGAACAAAACATCAGGGTTGGGAGGCATTAAGATTAGGAAGACAGTTGTTCATCATGGAAAATGTCCTTAACAATAAAATTTCATGGGCAGAAGAAATGCTAAGTTATGGTGCACAGGTACTGACCAATGATAATTTTGAATTTCTGATCGAAAGCATTCCTTTTTTAACCACAAAAAAAGAATATGTCTTTTGAGTTTCTAACTTTTTTGGCCTATTCTCCAAGAGGCAGGTCCGAGATAGAAATTTCTTCAAGAACAGTTGCCGGATCATGTAAAAACGGAGATGTAAGCTTCAGTACGAGATTAAGCCAGAGAATAAAAGAAGCAGATCTATCGGAATATTTTTCAAACTCAGCTCTAGTTCCGGTACCAAGAAGTACACCTTTAGTAGATGGTGCTGTATTTCCGGCGAAGATCATTTGTGAGACACTTGCCAGCAACGGATTAGGCGATAGTGTAGCTGATTGTCTCATGCGCAAGCATGCAATTCCCAAATCAAGTGGGCAATTTCACGCAGACACCAGAAATACGGTGCAGGCACATCAAGACAGTCTACAAGTAACCCCTATATTGATTACAGAACCAACCATTATTGTGGTTGACGATATTCTGACATTGGGTAGAACATCCATGGCCTCGGCATTAGAACTTCAGAAAGTTTATCCTGATAAGGTGATCAAAATATTCTGCGCTATTAGAACGAGAGGTTGGAAAGAAGTTGATAAAATAATTGATATCAGCAGAGGGACTATGCACTTGGCCGCTAATGGTGGTGTACAATTACCTGATTGAAAATTACATCTATTTTAATCTATTTCTCTTTTTTTATCGATTATATATTGAAATATCCTCATTGCTAATTGAAGTTTTATTCAGAGAATATGTTTGCTTCGAGATCCGTTAAACTAGAAAGTTGTAAAGAACCATTTAGCATTTTAAAAATAGCTTCACAATATATTTGTAAAGATTTTCCGAAAAAAAATTTTTGAGTTGTGTGTCGTTAAAGCTAAATAGCATTAGGAATTAAAATACTGTTGCGTAGTAAATTAATTTGGCTGCTTCTGATTTTTTTCATTTTTAGGTATGCGTAAAGTATCCCCAAAAACCTTCGTCGGCTATCGGAGGTATATGAGATGAGCCAAGGTCATAACCTAAAGTGAAATATCTGTAAAAATGCCAATACTGATTTTTGTAAAATTGTTATGGATAAATTGAATCAGCTGGATTTAAATGAAATTTCTATATCAGGATGTGATTTATTTTTATTAATAAACTGAAAAAGGATGTGCAGGAAATTAATTTTAATCATAAATCAAAACCCTAAAATCTTAAAAATGTTTTAAATATTTTAGCAGAGTATAATCATATTTTTCAGCTATTAAAGTTAAATTTAGCAATTCCAAAGTGATGTTTCTCCAAATATTGTTAGTTTAATTACTTACGATAGATTATTAAAGTGTCTACATTTCACAATTGAACAAATTTAAAAAAATATGGTCAGTTGAGTGAAATAACGTTTCTGCTTAGATATTGTAAGGATTGTATTACATTGGCATATTGGCTATCTATCAAAAATCTATTTTTAAGTCATTACAAGTTGTAGTTTGGAACTAAGTACTTCAATTTATTTTTACGAAAGCTCTACAAGGTTATCCAAATCTTCTACAAAATTTCTGAAAATGCACCGCTGAGATCACTAAAATCCCCTATTAGGTTTTTGAATTATACACCCATTTATAGACCCGTTTATAATTTTTTTTGAGAGAATTTTTCAATATTAAAAGAGCTAAAACTTAACTCTTTCTTCTTTTAAAAGATATATCTCTCTATAGCTTTGAGATATTAATTTTAACGCTAATTTTTGCAATCATTAATTTGGAAATCAGCACTATTCTTCTAATCAATTATCTTTTCCTTGAAATGTTATTTGTCATACTGAAGAAATCACGATTGTAGATCAAATCCAAAATTACTGTTCTTTCAGAATTAATCTTATATATTTTAAAATTAATTTAAATCTGCGTAATAAATTGGAAATCAAAATTCACAAATTAAAACTTATTTCTCTGGTTTTTAGTAATTTAAATTAAATACGCAGGTTTCTTTTTTTTAATATATTTGAAACCAGACCTTAAAACCATATTTCTATTTTGAAATCCTTATTTGAAAAACTATATTCTGATTACAAACATCAGGTCTTCTTTTTCGTGAAAAAATATGTTCACGGACAGGATGATATTGAGGATGTCGTTCAGGATATTTTTGTTCATTTGTGGAAATACAAAGACTCTTTAGACAAAAATAAAGAAGCCATTATCTTCAAAACGGCAAAACAGGAAATTGCCAATTTCTATAGAAAAAACAAATTGTCTTTCTCGGATTTCAAGGAAGAATCTCATCTCAGCATTGTAAAAGATGATTATGATGAAGAGCAGTTTAGATTCTATTCTGAACAAGTGGAAAAATTACTCAAATTGATTCCGGAAAGAAGCAAATCATTCTTCCTAAAACATAAAATTGACGGATTGAGCTATTCCGAAATTGCAAAGGAAAACAGTATTTCCAAAAATGCTGTGGCCAAGCACGTTAATAAGGTGCTACACATCCTAAAAACAAACATTAATCTATTTTTTCTGCTGTTGATTTTCATTAAAAAACTTTTTTAAGGTTGACGATTTCGGTAGGTCTGCGTAATTAATCGTAAGACAGAAATCAATCTGAAACTAAAATAAGTTTATAATGAAGAAATCATTTTCTATTCTGCTGCTCGCAGCTTCCTTTTTTTATCAGGGACAAACTACCAAAGAAGAAATCCTCTCAAACCTGAATCAAACGGGCGGTGTTTACTACGCTTATCCAACGCCTACAAAAAAACTGACTGCGGTTCCGTCCGGATATCAGTCGTTTTACATTAGTCATTACGGGAGACACGGTTCCAGATGGCTCATCAATGATAAAGATTTTTCCGGTGTGATGGACATCCTGAGAAAAGCTAATGAGAATAATGCTTTAACTGAAAACGGAAAATCAGCGTTACAACGATTGGAGAAAATCTGGAAAATTGCTGAAGGTCATAACGGTGATTTGACAGAATTAGGAGGATTGCAGCATAAGCAGATTTCGCAGAGAATGTTCAAGAATAATCCGCAGGCTTTTGGAAATAATGCTATTGTTACTGCAAAGTCGACTGTTGTTCCGAGATGCATTATCAGTATGGCTTATTTTACCAATGAATTAAAAGCGAATAACCCAAAGCTGAACATCAGCGTAGAATCTTCCGATAAGTATATGAAATATCTTAATCATCATACTAAAGAATCTATCGATTTCAAAAGTCAGGATAACTTCTGGCAGGAAGAAAAACGTAAGTTAAAACAAGATGCTTTACGCTCAGACCGATTTATCAAAAATCTATTCAATAATGAAGACTATGTTTACAAGAATGTAAACCCTGAAAAAGTGGTGGAATCTTTCTATTGGATTGCCAGCGATATGCAGAATCTGGAAACGGATATTTCTTTCTATGATTTTTTCACAAAGGATGAATTGTTCAATATTTATCAGGCAATCAATTATCAATTCTATGTGAATGACGCTGCGTCGCCTTTGAGCAAAGGATTGGTAAAAAATAATGCAATTCCGTTAGTCAAAAATATTCTTGAAGAGGCTGAGGACTATATCAAAAATAATAAAAGTGGAGCTTCGCTGAGATTTGGTCACGACGGAAATATTGCACCATTATTAGCTTTTATGAGAGTTGAAGGAATGGACAAGGAAGAAATCAATCCAAGAGAAGTCTATAAAGTTTGGAATACTTTTCAGGCTGCGCCAATGGCTGCCAATCTCCAGATGATTTTTTATAAGAATAAGAAAAATCATATTTTGGTGAAATTTCTATTGAATGAAAATGAAGTCAGCATTCCTGTTGAAACCAAGAGTTTTCCTTACTACCAATGGAATGATGTAAAAGCTTATTTGGAAAAATTAACCAAGTCAAATTAATATCAAATTTTGAACTAAAATTAATTTTAAAAAACTTTAGGAAAAAGGTTGACGATTTAGAAATCTTGCGTAATACTGAATATGAATAACATAGACGACGAAAATTTTAAAAAGAACTGGGAAAAAACTTACGAAGAAAATCAGCGTATGGATTCAGAAACCGATGCACGAGTCCAAGCGGGAATTCAACGTAAGATAAAATCCGGTAACAAGTTCAAAAAATTATATTGGGTTGCTGCAGCTGCGGTAATCATGGGATTTGGTGTTCTTTTTTATACGCCTTCTTCACCGGTTTCTGTGGAGAAAGTTCAGTCTCAATTTTATTCCAGTGTGGATTTTACGAAAAAGATTAGTCTTCCCGATGGAAGTAATATTGTCTTAGAACCTCATAGTACAATCGAACTAGCAAAGGATTTCGGGAAATCGGACCGTAAAATTACATTTACAGGAAAGGCGACTTTCGATATTGCAAAAGATAAGACAAAACCTTTTAGGATCAATGCAAAAGATTTTACTGTACAGGTTTTAGGAACTAAATTTTTCCTTGACCAAACAAGCGGAAAAGAAAAAGTAGAACTTTTTGAAGGGAAAGTAAAAGTCAATCATCAGGGAAAAATCACTTATCTGCTTCCAAACGAATCTTGGAACAAGAATGTGGAAGAGAAGCCTCAAACCTACATTGTCGCAAATGTTAAAAGGAATTTCTCCTTCGATGACGAAAATTTTGAAAATATTATCAATGAGCTGGAAGTAGTTTATAATGTTAAAATCAATTATCCTCAGGAATATGCTAAAAAGAAAATCAAAGGCTCATTCTCCGGCGATATGAACGAGGTTTTGTTTGCAATCTGTTATCCTTTCAATCTTAAAGCTGATAAAAAATCTGATAATCAAATACAATTAAAATAAAAAAGCACCGATAATGACGGTTATCGATGCAATAAATGATTCGACTCGCTAAAGTGTAATCAAATTAATCCTCAAATTTATGAAAAAAACAGTAATGTCTGTAATCTTATTGGTTGCCACAGGTCTTCCAATCGCTTACGGACAAACCGGACAAACACCGCCGGTTACTATGAAAAAAGAGAATCGGGTGTCCATTATCAAAGTTTTTGATAAGCTCAGCAAATCTTCCAAGATTCCATTTCTCTATTCCAGCACAGATTTCAAAGATGTTTTTGTGAATGATACTGTTATCAATTATTCATCTTTGGAATCATCATTAAAATATCTCAAAAAATTCTATCCGATAGAATATGAAATAAAAAATAACACGGTTGTTCTTAGGAAAACCAGTGTTAAATTAATTTCCCAATCAGAAAATTTTCCCATTCCAAAAGACACTATTGCGGTGCAGGAGAACAAGATTGATGAGGTTGTAATCATCGGTTATGGTAAAGTTAGAAAGTCTGATGCAACAGGTTCTCTCACAACCGTTAAAATCGATAGTGAGAATGACGGAAGTCCGGTTTCTGCACAGGAAGCTTTGACGGGAAAAGCTGCTGGAGTTAACATCATTTCTCCCGGTGGAGCGCCGGGCGCGGGTTCAACTATCCGAATCAGAGGTGGCTCTTCTTTGTCTGCCAGTAATGACCCGCTTATCGTGATTGACGGAATCGCGATTGACAACTCTTCATCCTCGGGTTCCAGTAATATTCTTGGAATGATTAATCCGAACGATATCGAAACTTATACGGTTCTGAAAGATGCTTCTTCAACGGCAATCTACGGTTCCAGAGCTTCGAATGGCGTTATCATTATTACCACAAAAAAAGGTAGTAAGAAAACCAGATATCAATATTCTTCCAACACCAAAGTCAGTTACAATCCAAAAATGCTGGATGTTCTAAATGCTGATGAATACAGAAGTTTTATTAAGGATTATTACGCTGGAAATAATGCAATCATCAATGGTTTAGGAACAGGAAATACCGATTGGCAGAAAGAGATTTACAGAACTTCTGTCAGCAACGACCAGAATTTCAGTATGACTGGTGCGGTTAAAGAAATTCCTTATCGTTTGTCTTTGGGATATACGGACCAGCAAGGGATTATCAGGAAAAATTCTTACGAGAGAATGAATGCGAGTTTGGCTGTCAATCCCTCTTTTTTTGATAAGCATTTGAATATTAATTTAAATTATAAGCCAAGTATCGAGAATAATGATTTTATTTCCAATCCGGCAAGTTCGGCTGTAGGATTTGACCCGACTCGTCCTGTTTATGATAATTCTTCTCAATATGGTTTAGGCTACTTTATCTGGAAAGATGCTTCGGGAAAACCGATTACCATTGCCAGTGCGAATCCCGTTTCTGTACTTAATTTAAGAAGCGATAAATCCAAAGTGATTAGACATATCGGAAATGTCCAGCTGGATTACAAAATTCACGGTTTCGAAGATTTGAAATTGAATGTCAATGTGGGTTTTGATGCTTTGAAAAGTGACGGCGATATTTTCGTTCCTGATAATGCGCCTTTGTCTTGGACTTCTATCGGAAATGATGGGCAAGGACTTTTGGAAAATTATACCCAGAAGAAAAATAATATGCAGTTGGATGCTTATGCCAATTACACCAAAACGCTTTCGAATCATAAATTTGATGTAATGGGAGGTTATTCGTGGCAGAGATTCTGGCAGAGTTATGAGGATAATCAAACCAATATCAGCGGAAACAAAATCTATCAGAATATACTTTCGAAGTCAGAATATTATCTGGTTTCATTTTATGGACGTTTGAATTATACCTTCAAAAACCGTTACCTTTTCACGGCAACACTTAGAAACGATGGTTCTTCCCGTTTTTCCAAAGAGAATCATTGGGGATTATTTCCATCTGCAGCGTTTGCGTGGAAAATCAATGAGGAAAGTTTTTTGAAAAACAGCAGTTTTTTCTCTGATTTAAAATTAAGATTAAGCTACGGAAAAACCGGACAGCAGGATATTGGTGGCGATTATGAATGGATGCAGACCTATACTTTTAGCCAGTCGAATGCTTTGTATCAATTGGGAAATCAATATTACCAAACGGTTCGTCCGAATGGTTATGATCCGAATTTGAAATGGGAAACAACTTCAACTTACAACATCGGATTAGATTTGGGAATTTTGAAAAACAGAGTTTCCGGTTCTGTCGAGGTTTATCAAAGAACAACGGATGATTTGTTGAACAAAATTTCGGTTGCGGCAGGTTCTAATCTTACCAATATGATTTTCACGAACATCGGTTCAATGGAAAATAAAGGACTTGAAATTTCATTAAATACAATTCCAGTAAGAACTACAGATTGGCAATGGAATCTGGATGCGAATATTACCTTCAACAAGTCAGAAATTACAAAATTGACTTTGGTGGACAGTCCGAATTACGGTGTAAATATCGGTAACGTTTCTGGCTCAACTGCGGGAACAATTCAGACACATTCTGTAGGATTTTCGCCTTACACATTCTATTTGTATCAGCAGGAATATGACGAAAATAATAATCCAATCGAAGGAAAATACAAAGGCGGACTCGTAAAAGATAAAAACCCGATGCCGAAATCTTTTCTCGGAATTTCTTCTAAAGTGAGTTATAAAAACTGGTATTTAGGATTCAATGGTCATGCTAATTTTGGGAACTATGTTTATAACAATGTGAAATCTAAAGATTATAAGACCAAAGCGACTTTGGGCAACGGAACTTATTCCAATTTATTAAGGTACACAGCGGAGCAAGGTTTTGAAAATTTGCAGTTGTATTCGGATTTCTTTTTGGAAAAAGCTTCTTTTTTCCGAATGGATAATATCACGTTGGGACATAATTTCAAGACTATCAGCGATAAATTCGATTTGGGAATGAATTTCTCTGTTCAAAACGCTTTTGTGATTACAAAATACAGCGGACTCGACCCTGAGGTTTACTTGGGAATCGATAATAATATGTATTCCAGACCGCGTTCTTTTTTGTTCGGTCTCAATGTTAACTTTAAATAATTATCAAAATGAAACGTCTATATATCATATTCATATCATCGCTTTTCATGATAACTTCTTGCGTCAACGACCTTGATACAGAACCTATCGACCCTAATATTGTCACAACAGACCAAGTTTATTCAAATCCTGATAATTATAAAGGAGTTTTGGCAAAATGTTATGCCGCATTGTGTCTCAGCGGACAGCAAGGACCAACAGGCGACCCGGATATCAGTAATTTTGATGAAGGTTACAGCTCGTTCATTCGTCTGGCTTTTTATGTTCAAATTTTGTCAACAGATGAGGCAATGATGGGTTCGCAAACCAACGGATTGAGACAAATGGCAACCAATACTTGGGATTCTAATACAGCAATTCTTAACGGATATTATGCAAGATTATATCAAATCATCGGTTATACTAATGAATTTTTGAGACAAACGACTGATGCTAAATTGCAGGAGAGAGGACATACTGATGCGAGTTTCAAACAACAAGTTGCTTATTTTCGTTCGGAAGCACGTTTTCTGAGAGCTTATTCTTATTGGGTTTTGCTGGATACTTACGGGAAAGTTCCTTTTGTGACAGATTCAGACAAACTCGACCCACAGTTTCTTCCTAAACAAATCTCAAGAACAGATTTATATTCTTACATAGAAAATGAATTGAAGGAAATTGAAATTTCTTTACCTGCAACCAACGAATATGGAAGAGTTGATAAAACCGCAGCTGATTTTCTATTATCAAGACTTTATCTTAATGCTGAAGTTTACACCAATGCTCCACAATGGACCAAAGCGGCGGAATATGCGGAAAAAGTAATCCAAAGTCACTACAGTCTTGCTCCGAAATATTTGTATAATTTCTTAGCAGATAATAACACATCGCCAGAAATCATATGGTCTTTGAATATGGATGGTGTGCAATCTAAAACTTACGGAGGTTCGACATTCTTTGTTTTGGCTCAAACCGGCGGAACAATGCTCAATTACCTGAACATGGGAATTGCTGGAGGTTGGGGCAATATCCGTCTTCGTCCAGAGTTTGTCAATAAGTTTCAGACATCGGATCAGAATTTTGTTAGCACAGATCCAAATGCGTTTGCGAAAATCGACAGCAGAGCGTTGTTTTTCAACATTGGGCATAAGAAAGAAATTGCCGCACTTCCGGGAACTTTTCAGGATGGTTATGCTTTTACAAAATGGAGAAATGTAACCAAGAATGGAGTAGCAGGTTCTGATGCGGCCTATGTAGATACAGATTTCCCGATGTTCCGTCTTGCTGAAGCTTATTTGACGGCCGCCGAAGCTAATTTCCGCTCGGGAAAATCATCAGAGGCTCTTAACTATATTAATGTGGTAAGAAACAGAGCGTATAATAATGGAAATGGAGCAATCGCGCTTTCTGATCTTAACCTGAATTTTATCCTTGATGAAAGATCCAGAGAGTTATCTTGGGAGTTAGTTAGAAGAACCGACTTAATTCGTTTTAATAGATTTACTACAGCAGATTATCTATGGAGCTGGAAAGGTTATGCTCAATCTGGGAAAGCCATTGATTCCAAATTCAATATTTATCCGCTTCCTTCAGCAGATATCACAGCCAATCCGAATTTGACCCAAAATGACGGATACTAACAAGAATTGATCTCACAATCAAGTTTATATTATTTTCTTTTAAGCTTCCTTTTCAGGAGGCTTTTTTATTAGATAAAATTATTTAGAATATATTTTTACCTCAAGCTGTTTCTTACCTATTTTCTTAGATAGGCTGTTTTATAATTTGTTGAGAATTATGGAATATATTTTTTAATTAATTTTGATAAAGATAATAATTGATTATAAAATAAATAAGTTGGTCATGCGATAATTTATTTTCACTTCCTGTCAAAGATTTTCAAATCAAAATCAAACGCAATACAATTTCCATCATAAGGATGCGTATCTCCAACCAGATTTATTTATCTACTCAATGTTAATAATAAATAAAGATCTCTCAGGTGAAACGGAATAAAACAGCTTTCATTGTAATTAAATTGATTCCTGATACCTTGAAAAAAATCAATAGAACTTAATCAATGTATAATAGAAGAATCTAAAGATTTGGTATATATGGTCAGATTTGATGAACTACATTAATTTAAGTATTTTGAATTGTAATAAAATCTTTGATTATTTCGGTAGTGTCCTACTAACTGTGTAAGTAGGACACTACCGTTTTTGTATTTTTTTGCTTCATATAGATTCATCTTAGTGATTCTAAAATCATCTATTGTAGAATCTTAATTAATCCAGATTAACCCTGAAGCCAGTATTAATATTTCTTTACAAAAATGATCTTCTAAAACGGATAATATGTCATTAGGAATTGAGTGATAAAAGACTAATAATTTTATACAAATCTTGCAAAAAACTGTTCGATGACGAAGATTTGAAAAATAAATTCAAATAGAAATATTCTAATGAATTATTTTTTCAGAAGACATATAGAGGTTTTATAATTATTCAAACATTAGACTGAAATATGTATTTTTGCTTTCGAATCAATTATGCGAAAGTACCTTCAAATTTTCTTTTTTCTTTTAGCTTCAATGGTTTTCTCGCAAAAACCGTTGGATCAATTACTGATTGCATTAGATAATTCAATTGCGAAAGAAAAAGTTTATACGCATCAGAAACAATTAAAGATCAAAGACTTATTAATTAAGGTATCTAAAACGTCTGATAATAACAAATTATATCCGTTATACATTGATCTTTCTAAAAAATATGAAGTTTTTGTAGCAGATTCAGCTCAGTTATTCACCACCAAAGCTCTTGAAATTGCTCGTCAGCTCAAAAATGAGAACTATGTTACCGACAGCAGAATTCAACTTGCCAGAATAAAAGCAAAGGCAGGAATGTTTCCCGTTTCTATGGAAATATTAAAGAGTATTAATAAAAATAAACTACAGCATCAACAACTTGTTGATTATTACAAAGCTTATCTGGAGGTTTACATTTATTGGATCGAATATCAAGATGGGAGAGAGGTCAATGAATTGATCGAAAGTAAAATAAAAATTCAGGATTCTCTGATTGCAATTCTCCCCAAGGATGGTTATGAATACGCTATTAATTATGGAACAAAATATATCGAATTAAAAAAATTCGATCAGGCGGAAAAAATATTGCTGAATGCTTTTGATACCGTAAAGCCGGATACAAGGGAGTATTCTATTCTCTATTCTATTTTAGCATATCTCTATCAGGAGAAAAGAGATGTAGATAAAGAAAAAGAATATCTGATCAAATCTGCAATTTCCGACATTCACTCAGCGATTAAAGAAAATATTTCTCTAAGAACATTAGCCATTCTATTATATGACAGCGGCGATATAGAAAGGGCAAATCTTTATATTAAGCAAAGTCTTGAAGATGCCAATTTCTACAATGCAAGACTTAGAAATATTCAAATTGCAAGAGTGCTGCCTATTATTGATAAGGCATACCAAATGGACAGAGAAAAGCAAGAGAAAAAACTCAGGGTTTTGCTAATTTTGGTAAGTATTCTTTCTGTTATACTTCTCATCGCAATTGGATTTGTTATCAAACAGATTCAAAAAGTATCCAAAGCGAAAAAGGAATTGACAATGATTAATTATAAACTTAATGATCTTAATAATGAACTTCAAGAGGCGAATGTTAAACAGACTTTAACGAACCGTTCTCTCGCAGAAGCTAATCATATCAAAGAAGAATATATCAAAAGCTTTCTTGAAATCTGTACAGAATATATTGATCGGCTAGAGAACTTCAAAAATATCGTTAACCGAAAGATTAAAACCGGACAAACTGCAGATATCATCAAAATGACAACTAGTTCTGCTCAGGATTCGAGCAAAGAACTGAAAGAGCTTTATAATAACTTTGACAGAGCTTTTCTGAAGATTTATCCCAATTTCGTTGTCGAAATTAATAAACTGCTTAGAGCAGACGAGCAGTATCCAATTGATAATGGTCAAAACCTCAACCAGGAACTAAGGGTTTTTGCTCTGATCAGATTAGGTGTTACGAATAATAATCAAATCGCAACATTCCTGCATTACACTTTGCGCACCATTTATAATTACCGAAGCAAGGTAAAATCCAAGGCGATAAATCCCGATGATAACTTCGAACAATTGGTTCAGAGAATCGGAATATCTTAACCCTTAACATACAATTTACATTATTTTAATATTGAAATTGCACCGAAAACGCTCGTTTTTGGAGTCAATAAGTTACATTAGCTTATGAATGAATTAGTTTTAATTTTCTGATTTTCAATCAATTGAATTTGATTACTTATACATTCAACTTACTTGCAGACATTCTGCAAATTTTCTCAGCTCATACCATATTATATTTGAAATTGAACGAACAAGAATTCTTTTTGAGATTCTTGTTCCGAAGAAATTTTAAATAAATTAATATATGGAGATTAATATTAGTGGAACTAAAAGTAAGCTTTATGCCAAGAATTTTAGATTTCCTGTTGCGGCAGGATTTCTATTTTCAGCTTTCTTTTTTTCAGACACTTTATCAGCTCAAGTAACAGACACCATCAAAAATGAAAAATTGATTGATGAAGTTGTTGTTATTGGTTATGGTAAAGTTAAAAAAGGGGACGAAACCGGATCAATTTCTACTCTAAAAGTAGACCAAAACAGCCGTGGTTTTGCACCCAATGCCCAGGATATTTTGGTGGGTAAAGTTGCTGGTGTCAACATTACCACTGAAGGTGGTTCACCGAGTGGTGGCGCAGTCATCAGGATCAGAGGGGGGTCATCTTTATCGGCCAGTAATGATCCGTTGATTATTATTGATGGTATTTTCATTGATAATGACGGACTCGGCGGCGCAGGAAACATTCTAAACACCTTGAATCCAACAGATATTGACACCTTTACAGTGCTGAAGGATGCTTCTGCAACTGCAATCTATGGATCCAGAGCTTCCAATGGCGTTATACTTATTATCACCAAAAAAGGTAGCAAAGGCAGAATCCGTGTGACGTACGATGCAAATATGTCGGTAAGTACGCCTAAGAAAACAATCGATGTTTTGAATGCTGATGAATACAGAAGTTTTGTTGAGAAAACGTTTGCTGGTCAAAGCAATTATGACGAAGTGATGTCTAAATTAGGAAATTCGAATACGAATTGGCAGAAAGAAATATTTAGAACGACTTTCAATACCGAAAATAACCTTAGCATTCTTGGGTCAATAAAGGATGTTGTTCCTTTCCGTGCGTCATTTGGATATACCAATCTTTCGGGAACTTTAGACACTTCCCAGATGGAGCGCTACACAAGTAGTTTGTCGTTCAGCCCAACATTTTTTGATAAACACCTTAGCGTCAATCTGAATGGGCGCGGAATGTATATCAAGAACAAATTCGCAAATCAGAGTGCTATAGGGTCAGCAATTGTAATGGATCCAACACAGAGTGTTTATGATTCCAACAGTCCGTTTGGCGGTTTTTTTACTTGGACAGGAAGTGATAACAATATCATTCAGGTAGCAACAGCCAATCCAGTTTCACTATTGAAGATGAGAACTGATGAGTCAGAAGTTTACAATTTCATCGGAAATGCGCAGTTTGATTATAAATTGCATTTTCTACCCGAGCTTCATTTTAATATGAATTTAGGTTTAGATTATTCCGAAAGTAAAGGAAAGGTTTACATTCCTGCTTTAGCACCTTCGGATTATCTTTATGGTGGTTATGATAATAGATGGGATCAGCTAAGAAGAAATTCGATTTTTGATTTTTATGCACAGTATGCCAAGAATCTTAATTTTCTGGATAGCAAAGTTGACGTGATGGGTGGTTACTCTTGGCAACACTATTATCGCCAGAACGGTAACGAGTCTCACAGGGTTTCAAGATTTGACGAATATGGTGATCCGCTTCTTATCAATGCTTATCAGACATTCCCTACAGAACATTACATTGTTTCTTTCTTCGGGAGGTTGAATTACAGTATCAAAGACCGCTACCTCTTCACATTTACTTTGAGAAAAGACGGTTCGTCGAGGTTCAAAAAAGACAACCAATGGTCACAGTTTCCATCTGCTGCTTTTGCCTGGAAAGCGAATGAAGATTTATTTCAGGACTCCAAGGTTGTCAACAATTTAAAAGTAAGATTAGGCTGGGGAAAAACGGGTCAACAGGACATCAACCAAGGTGATTATCCCTACTTGGGAACCTATCAATACAGTCTTGGAAGTGCAGCAACTTATCTTCAAGGTTATGACGGGAACGGAAATCAGATCTGGACGCCGTTGCTTCGCCCGCAGGCTTATAATCAGGATTTAAAATGGGAAACAACAGAAACCTACAATGCAGGAATTGATTTTGGCTTTTTGAATAATAGGATAGAAGGAGCAATAGATGTTTATTACAGAGAAACAACAGATCTTATCAATGCTGAAACAAAAGTAGCTGCAGGAACAAACTTTGCCGAATATGTCGCCGCAAACATTGGAAATCTGGAGAATAAGGGAATCGAATTTTCCCTTAATACCAAACCGATTGTTAGCGATAATTTTACTTGGGACATCGGTGGAAACATCGCTTTCAACAAAAATAAGATCACAGCTTTGAGTTTTGGTGATAGTTCCAATGCAATGAGGAGGAATGGTCTGAATGTACAGAAAGTAGGCTATGCTGCCAATATGTGGTACGTTTATGAGCAGATCTATGATAACAACGGTAAACCGATGGAAGGATTTTACAAAGATCAAAACGGTGATGGTCTTATTAATGAGTCTGACCTGATTATATATAACAAACCAACACCTGACTTCACGTTTGGTATCAATACGAAATTCAAATATAAAAACTGGGATCTTTCTGTTGCCAGCCACGGAAGCATTGGAAATTATATTCACAATGCGACTGCGGCTAATAATGCAGCACTGAGCCCAAGTTCAGTTTTTGCCAATGAGTTTTTGGTAAACCGTCCGAAAAGTGCTTTCGATACCAACTTCCAAAATGCGCAGACATTGTCCAGCTATTATATTCAGGATGCTTCTTTTTACAGGATAGATAATATTGTTTTGGGATATACCATCAAGCAGGTCAGCACATTCCTGAAAGATGCGAGAATCTATGCGACGGTTCAGAATCCCTTTGTTTTCACAAAATACAAAGGTCTTGATCCTGAGATTTTCGGAGGTATGGACAGTAATCTCTATCCAAGGCCAGTAACAATAATGTTGGGGACTAATTTTAATTTTTAAAATTCAAAAAATGAAACGCTTATATAAATCATTAATAGTTCTAAGTTGCGTATCCTTAACGTTGACATCTTGCGTAGATGATCTGAACACAGAACCACTATCAGAAAATACATTGACACCGGAGAAAGCTTGGGCAAATCCTGATTCCTACGGTCAATTCTTAGCAAAAATATATGCTGGATTCTCTCTTTCAGGGAACGAAGGTCCAGCTGGATCACCAGATATGAACGCACCGGATCAAGGTGAAGCAACTTTTTTAAGATCTTACTGGAATCTCCAACAATTGGGAACCGATGAGGTTGTTGGGGCTTGGGACAACGAAACTTTGAGAGGGTTACAATTTAACCAGTGGAATTCCAATAACAGTTTTATCCTTCTTAATTATAGCAGAACTTATCTCAATATCGCTTATGCCAACGAGTTTATGCGTGAAACCACAGATGATAAACTAACGGCGAGAAATGTGAGTCCGGAAATGAAGACCAAAATCAATGCAATGCGCTCCGAAACGAGAGCTTTACGTGCAATGGCTTATTATTTTCTGATGGATCTTTATGGTAATGTTCCATTTATTCCTGAAGAAGCAGGCGTGGGAGCATATTTACCGGAACAGAAGGACAGAACATTTTTGTTTGCTTGGATAGAATCTGAACTGAAATCGATTGAAGGACAATTACCAGATAATTCAAAATCTAATTACGGAAAAATTACAAATCCGGCCGTCTGGATGCTTTTAGCAAAAATATATTTGAATGCTGAGGTTTACATTAATCAAAATAAATACACAGATTGCCTGACTTATCTTAATAAAGTAGTTTCAGCAGGTTATACTTTAGAACCAGAATACAAAAATATTTTCACAGCAGATAATCATTTGTCTAATGAGATTATTTACTCATTCGTCTTCGATGGTATGCGTGCAACAACTTATGGGGGGACAACTTTTCTTCTCGCAGCGTCTTACAAATCTGATATGAATCCAATGGATAATTTTGGATTTTCACAGGCTTGGTCGGGGATTCGTTCCAAGGAAACATTGTCTGATCAATTCGCGGCAGGTGATAAAAGAGCAATGTTCTGGAAACAGGATAGAACCAGAGAAACCACACAATGGAGTGATTTTAACCAAGGTTGGTCAGTTGTGAAATTCAGTAATAAAAATAAGGACGGTTCTAATGGTTCGAACAATGTTTTTGCAGATATGGATTTTCCTTTATTCAGGCTTGCAGATGCATATCTTATGTATGCAGAAGCTGTTTTGAGAGGCGGGCAGGGCGGTAGTTTATCGCAGGCTGTAACTTATGTTAATCAAATCAGAACCAGAGCAAATATTCCATTGATCGGAGAATCGGCTCTAAATCTTGATTTTATTCTTAATGAGCGTTCACGCGAATTATACTGGGAAGGTCACCGCAGAAATGATTTGATCCGTTTTGGAAAATTTACGAAAGGATATAACTGGCCGTGGAAAAATGGCGTGTATAGTGGAACGCCAAACATTGATGATAAATTTAAACTTTATCCAATTCCTGCAACAGAGATTTCTGCTAATCCTAACTTAAAACAGAATCCTGGCTACTAAAAATTAAAATTTATGAAAACATTAAAAATATTTTTAATCACACTTTTAAGCGGTTTTGTGATATGGTCATGCAGAGAAGATGATTTACTTTCTCTGAAAGAAGTTATACCAAGTGTCTTGGATGATGTTGCTGTAAAAGAATATGTCCTGACAGAACCTGCAGCCAACTCAAATCCGTTATTACTGACATCCACTTGGACTGAAACAAAATTCAATTTAAGCAGTTCCTCAAACTCTGAGCCTGCAGGTCCTGTCAACTATGTTTTGCAGATGGATAAAGAAGGTAATGATTTTAAAGATCCTGTGGTTTTGGCTTCTACCAATGCACTGTCTGCTAATATTTTTGTCAAGGATATCAATGCGATATTATTGTCAAAGTTGAATTTTGAAGCAGAAACAGAAGGTACAGTTGAAATTCGAATAATGACTTACTACGGGCAAAATCAAGTTCACAGTATAGCTTCGGAAAATATCCTGAAAATCAAAATTACACCTTACAAACCTTTGGAAGAAGTAGAGGCGGTTTACCTTTTAGGCGATATGAACGGCTGGAACAATACCAGCACAGAATATCTGATGTATAGAAATTCCAATGATCCTGATGACAGAACTTACACTTATACAGGACGATTGGCAGCGAATACTTATTTCAAATTTATTCCTGCTGAATCTTTGGGAACTTTCAAAGCTTATTGTATAAAAGACGATTCCACAATGACTTATGAAGAGACTTCTGGTGGAGCTTTCTACAATCAAAATGAGAGATATGTTACTATTACCATCAATACTCAAACGTTGACTTACACTATTGTAGATTATACCGAAAATAATACGACCAAGTTTTTTAATACAATGGGTCCTATTGGTGAATTCAGTAATTGGGATAACGAACCTTTGATGACTAAGTCTTCTTATGATGCACACCAATGGACGATTACCTATAATTTCGCATCATCTACCACTTGTAAATTCCGTGGAAATAAAGACTGGTCAAATAACTGGGGCGGAACTGCTGAGGCGATTCCTTATGGTAAAGGTATTTTTGATGGCCCAGGGGCGACTATTGTGGTTCCGGGAACATATAAAATCCATTTCAATGACTTAACCGGACATTATGCAATTCTTCAACAATAAAATTCTTAAAATGAAAAAAATAAATATCATTATAAAAGCATTTTTGCTTCTCTTCCTGATAACGAGTTGTGAAGACAACGATATGCCTAAAGAAGGAGGTACTGTTGTAACAGCGCCAGTTATAAGTTCATTGGCAAGTTCAGACCTTATACTTTCCAAACCGGCTGATGGACAAAATCCTTTCGTATTCCGACTCAATTGGAGCAAGGTCAGATATAATTATGGAAGCGGTCAGTTCATAGCTGCTGACGATGTGAAATACGAAGTTCAAATGGATCTAAATGACAATGATTTCTCAAAAGCTAAAACTATTGCAGAAACTGAGAATCTTTACACAGATCTTTATACAGTTGATTTTAAAGAATTTATCGATGAGATAGTTGGGGAAGAAACTAATACAGTGCATACTTTCAGTGTAAGAATTAAAGCGACCTCGTCAAAGGGAGAAGCTTTTTCGGAGACAGTCATTCTTAATATTACTTCCTATCTTAATGTAGATCCGACGGTTAAGAATATCTACATCATCGGTGATATGAACGGTTGGAACAACTCAAGCAAAGATTATGTGATGTTCCGGACTACCAATGATTATCAGGATGGTGTTTACACTTACACAGGATATTTTCCGGCAGCTACTTATTTTAAATTCAATTCTGAAGAATTTTTGGGAAGCTTTGATCATATGTATTGCGCAGGAGCAAACGGCATTTTGGAACAGGGCGACAAAGGTGCATTTTATGTAGCTGGCGGTTATCACACGATTTCTATCGATGTCAAAAATATGACCTGGACTATTTCTGATCCAGTTATTAACAATCCAACAGTTTACAGCCAAATGGGACCAATTGGTGGCTTCTGTAACTGGGATAATGAGCCGATGATGACTAAGTCAACATTTGATCCTCATCAATGGAAAATGACCTATGAATTCTCAGCATCAACAGCTTGCAAATTTCGCGGAAATAAGGATTGGGCGAACAACTGGGGCGGAAAGGATGCAGATGTTCCTTATGGAAAAGGAATTTTCGACGGACCAGGAGCTGCGATCCAGAATGCAGGCAATTATGATATTTATTTTAATGATCTAACTGGTCATTACGCAATTATAAAACATTAATTAAAAGATTATGAACAATATAAAATTATGGGTGTTGGCTTTTATGCTAATGTTCTCTTTTGGAAGCTGTAATAATGATGATCCAGAGGTTGTACAAGAGATTCCAAACAGTCAGATATCTCCGGTTTCTGCAAAAAATAAAGTTATTTATGAAGTGAATGTAAGAAATTACTCGGCTCAGGGTTTTAATGGTGTAAAAAATGATCTTCAACGTTTGAAGGATCTGGGTGTTGACATTATTTGGCTAATGCCGATTCATCCCATTGGTGTAGAAAAACGATCAGGAAATTTGGGAAGTCCTTATGCGATTAAGGATTACAAAGCCGTAAATCCGGAATTCGGAACTGATCAGGATTTTAAAAATTTGATTGAGACTGCACATTCTATGAATATGGAAATCTGGATGGATTGGGTTGCTAATCATACGGCTTGGGACCATCCTTGGGTTTCCCAGCATTTGGATTATTATTCTTCACTAAATGGACAACAGCCTTATTCACCAAATGGATGGAATGATGTTGCACAGCTGAATTACAATAATCAGAACCTGCGTGCAGCGATGATTGATGCGATGAAATATTGGGTGGCTAATTTCAATATTGATGGTTACAGATGTGATGCGGCCACTTTTATTCCTAAGGATTTCTGGCAACGGGCGAGAACAGAGGTAGATGCTGTGAAAAAGATTACTTGGCTTTCCGAGGGCGATAATCCAGATTATATGTCAGTTTTCGATTATGACTATGCCTGGGGTTTTAATACGGAATTAAATAATTTTGGGTCTGGAACAGATATAACCAAATTGGTTACTGCTTGTAAAACTTTGTTCGACAATCCCAGCTACAAAAATAAAGGAAGAATGGTGTATCTTACCAATCACGACCTTAATGCCCACGACGGAACGGAGTTTACAAGATATGGAGCCAATGTTCTTCCATTAACGGTTTTATCTTTTACCATTTACGATATGCCTTTGATTTACAATGGTCAGGAAATCGGTATGAACAAAGCAATGAGCCTGTTTGAGTCAAGCCCTGTCCAGTGGGATCCAACCAATAAAATTTATCTTGATCTTTTCAAAAGATTGACCAAGTTGAAAAGAACACAGCCCGCTTTAGAAGATGGAACCAACCGAGGAAGTCTGAAAGTGATTCCAACAAACAAAGAAAATGTTTTCGTTTACTCAAGAAAAAGAGGGGATAATGAAGTTTTGGTAATGCTGAATTTCAATAACGTGGCAGTCAACTTCAAATGGAATGGCGATATTCCTGTGGGGAATTTTAAAAATATTCTGACTAATGAAGAAAAATCATTTAATGCGAATGATAGTAATATTTTGATGGAAAAAGGCTACGCAGTATTCGTAAAATAAATTATTTATGCAAAATAAAAATCTGAAAAAAGTAATCTTTATACTGTCTTTTTTGATTGGATTATTTCCAATGTTGAAAGCGCAAAATCTTAAAAACAATATTGTAAAATCTCCTGATGGGAAAATTGTTTTAGAAGTTGGAATCGATCAGTCCAAAATCTATTATAAAGTTTCAAGAGAGGGAAAATCTATTCTCAATCCATCATTTCTTGGATTTGATTTGAAAGATGGTTCTCTTAAAGATAATCTTTCTGTGCAGACTATTTCTCATTCCAAGTTTGATGAAACCTGGAAACAACCTTGGGGCGAAGAAATTGAAGTTAGGAATCATTATAATGAAATGAAAGTTTTGGTTAAGGATAACTCCAAACTGTCAAGGGAATTCATTATCAATTTTAAAGTTTTTAATGACGGATTTGGCTTCCGTTATGAATTTCCTGAGCAAAAGAATTTGAAAGAGTTTGTCATAATGGAGGAACTCACAGAATTCAATTTTTCGGAAGACCACAAAACTTGGTCAATTCCCTATAAAACCGAATTCTACGAAGGTCTTTACAAACCTAATCCAATTTCAAAACTGGATACGGTTGTAACGCCTTTGACGATGGAAACCAAAAGCGGACTGTTTTTAACTGTTCACGAAGCCAATCTGACAGATTATGCAGCAATGAACCTTGCTGGAGATCAGAAATCAACAAAGCTTAAAACATTTCTTACACCTTGGTCAACTGGAGAAAAAGTGTTTGCAAAAGCACCTTTCAATACACCTTGGAGAACAATGATTATTGCCAATTCTGCAGGGGACTTAACGCTTTCAAGATTGATGTTAAATCTGAATGAACCAAACAAATTAGATGATGTCTCTTGGATAAAACCTGGAAGATACATCGGAATCTGGTGGGGAATGCATATGAAGAAATATACTTGGGAAGCAGGACCAAATCACGGTGCTAATACAGAAAATGTTTTAAAATATATAGATTTCGCAGCAAAATATAACTTTTCTGGTGTTTTGGTAGAAGGCTGGAACAAAGGCTGGGAAGATTGGAGATCATTTAAATTTACTCAACCATATCCAGATTTTGATATCAAGAAAATAACGGATTATGCCAAAGCAAAAAATGTAACTTTAATAGGTCACCACGAAACAGGCGGAAATACAAAAAATTATGAAAGTCAACTAACCGATGCATTTGCTTTCTACAAAAAATATGGGGTTGATGCAGTTAAGACTGGTTATGTCGGCGGTGTTTTGGATGGAAAGGAACAACACGACAGTCAATATGGCGTTCGCCATTACAGAAAAGTAATTGAGGAAGCAGCGAGATTTAAAATAATGATTGACAATCACGAACCGGTAATGCCAACTGGCTTGCAAAGAACATTACCAAATCTGATGACCCAAGAAGGTGTTCGCGGTCAGGAATGGGATGCATGGTCCAAAGATGGAGGAAATCCAGCAGAGCATACGACAATTATTCCCTTTACGAGAGGATTAGCAGGACCTATTGACTTTACGCCAGGAACTTTCAATTTTACAAACACTGTTTTACCCAATACAAAGGTTCATACGACTTTGGCGAAACAATTGGCATTAGCAGTAGTGATCTACAGTCCACTTCAAATGGCGTCTGATATGATTGAGAATTACGAAGGAAAGGCTGAATTCGAGTTCATTACGAGCTGTCCAACAGACTGGAGCAAAACAGTTGTTCCTGACGCAAAGATTGGAGAATTTGTAACAATTGCCAGAAAAGATAAAGCGTCTGAAAATTGGTTTTTAGGAAGTATTACGAATCAGAATGCAAGAACTGTAAAATTGAATCTTAAGTTTTTGGATTCAAATAAAAAATACAAAGCTAAAATCTTCCGCGATGGGAAAGGTGCAGATTATGAAACAAATCCGTATCCTGTAATCATTGAAGAAAAACAGGTTGATAGTACAACTATTTTGTCGGTTGATCTGGCAAGAGGTGGTGGAGTTGCTATAATATTCTCACAATTATAGATTTTATTATTTTCTTAGAAGGTTGCTTTTTAGTAACCTTCTTTTTTTAGTGGAAAAAGAAAAAATCTTATAAAAACTCCATTTAAAATTGAGACTTTTATTACAGTTTAAAGGCAGTTAAGCTTTGATAAGCTATTCAAATCCTCTAAAAATGTGTTTGAAAACTGTACCTCTGAGTCACTTAAGGAGACAACTATTTATTAGTTATCTCCTTTTTTTATCCGTAAATACTTATTTATCAAATTTTTAAATTTGACATTTTGTGTTCGATGTTTTAAACGTAAAATACTTAGTCTGTTTGAAATAAACAGTCTGAAAGTGCCACAATAGGCTTGTAATCTACAATCATTAAGAGTTCGAATTCTCCTTAAGGTTAGAGCTTTTTTTCTCTTTTGACTTATTGTAGGTTTTTGCTACTAAATATAGCAATCTAATATATCCTTAGATTCTTTCTCATTTACCTGAACACCATTCTTGGCCAGAATCATAATCGCTTGTTCTACTGAAACAGTTCTATCAATGAAATTCATTTTTCCTATTGTTTTTTCGATTACTTTTTTTTGACAATATTTTTGAAAATGCTGGCTTAAGTTCTAATGCAAGGTCTCCAGTTTTATAATCAATATCAACAGGAGGAATAAGATTCACAAGATGCTTTTTATCTGAAGTATCAAACTCGGCAAGTTTTTGGAAAATCTCACGAAATGTCTTATTTTCCATTTGATTCATTTTATCGATTACTCTTAAATTAAGAGTAATGTCACGCTCTTCTTTCTTCAGATTTTTTGTGTTGAGTTGACTTTCTTGTTTTAATTCATTATAATCATCGATTTTTAATATTCCTGCTATAAATAATTTCCTGTCTCGAGAAAGCGTTAATTTTTCCTCTTTTATCTTTCTGTCTACTAATTGTTGAGCATACAAATAACTCGCTTTCTGAGTCTTTATATTCTGATCTTCCAAAATATTCTTAAACAACTCCATCGTGTTATCTGCTAGTATTAATTCTTGAAGTTTATTTTGATAACTGTCATTAAGTAAAACAGCACCAATCCTAATTCTTCAACGATTGTCGCAATGGTAATAGGGATATCTATTCTGCTTACCTTTTGAAAAACTCCCGGTAAGTTTTCGACCACAAACAGGACAAGTCAAAAAGCCTCGAAGAAAAAACATTTCTTTTAAATCATCTCTTTTAGCTGTCGTTTTTCGTTTTGTATTAATTACAGACTGAACTTGATCAAATAATGACTCAGATATTAATGGTTCATGTAATCCCTTTATCATCTGTCTTTCATTAGAATTAAGTTTAACTGATATAATTCCACAATAAATTGGATTACGCAAAATCCGGAAAAAGTATGATCGTGAACATATCAATCCCTTCTCATTAGCAATTTTACTGATTTAAGATATTTTGTGATGATTTTGAACAGCTTGACTGAAAGCCCATTTTATAATTTCAGCTTCCGGTTCTTTAGGTACAATAGCTTTTTTACCATCAATTAACGTTACGTTGATAAATCCTATGGGGGCTTTATTTGGATATCTACCCATTAACTTAGCCCGACGAATACCATTAGAAGTATTTTGAGCTCTTCGAGTATTTTCAGCCTCTGGAACGGCTAAATATACAGCCAACATAACAGTACTTTCAGGCACGGAGAAATCAATAGGTTGATCGATAGCCATTGCGGTTGTTTTGTACTTTCGAAGCTTTCCAATCATTTCGTAAGCATATTCGACATTGCGACTAAATCGATCCCATTTAATAAATAATATATTTTTATCTTCTGATGACTTCTTTTTAATTTCGGAGAATAATTCTTTCCACTCTGGACGATTGAAATTTTTAGCAGAATAGTCTTCACGATAAATTCCTTTGACTTCGATATTGTTGTATTTACAATATTTCAGTAATCTGTCCTCCTGTTCTGGTAAGGAGTAACCTTTTCTTTTTTGTTCGTCTGTGCTTACACGAACATATAAATACGCTGATTTCATAAACATGAGATTATAAAATTTGAAAGTTTTAAGAATGGATTTTATATTTTAAGAATAATTAATTTAATAAAGAAAAATCTAGAAATTTACTTGTTCTTATAAGGAGTAATTAAAAGTTTTTAAAAATTGAAACCTAATTTTAATTTGTAATTTGATTAAATTACGGTTTTCCGTAATTTATAGATATTTTATTTGATTATATTTGTATGAATTGCAATTTGTTGGGTGTTTTTATTCATTCTTTGCGATAAATCTAAAAACTACTAAAAACCATGATTTATTATACCAAATCTACTAAGATTTCTATTGGATTTATCTTGTCGTTTCAACTATCTGTTTATCAATTATCATTATGAGCAGAACAGCAGACTATACAATACAGGGATTTATTTATCAATTCATAATAACGTTCCATGAATTATTACTTTCATCAGATAATGATGAAATCATCGTTGAAGGAATAATAGAAGACATTGATGTCAGTACCCCTACGGGACAAAAAGCAGTACAATGTAAATATCATGAGAGTAAGCAAAAATTTAGCCTCTCAACTATTTACAAACCGGTATTACAGATGTTTTGTCATTACAAAAATAATCCAACTGCAAATATAAATTATCGACTTCACGCACACTTCCCTAATGAAACTGTAGGTTCAGAAAAAATATTAACGAAAACTGAACTAGACTCTATATTAGATTCAAAAGCAGCAGATTTACAAAAATATATAGCTGAACTTTCTGGTTTTAAGGGAGGAGATGAATTTTTGAAACGCTTCAAAGTAGAATTTGGAGCTTCTCTGTCAGATACTGAAAAAGCAGTTATTGTATGTCTTTCAAATGAAGGATTTACAACTGAAGACGCAACTGAAATATTTTATCCTAATGCAATCCATGCTATAGCCGAATTAAGCATTCAGCATGATGAGCAAAAGCGAAAAATTAAGAAAGTAGATTTTTTGAAAGAACTTAAAAAGAAAAAGAAAACCGCTATAAGTAGATGGACAAAAGAATTACAAGATTATACTAAGTTTTTAAAGCAACGACGGAGACAAATAGGAGAAGTATTAAACAACAATTCTCGGAAAAGAGTTGTAATTCTAGATGCAAGTTATATAAAAGATTTTGAACGTAATATTCCATTACTAATACAAGATTATGTAACGAAATACAATAGTAAAATACGATTAAACCAATGTCCTGTTTTTAGTCTTGTCTGTAATGAAGATATGCTAAACAGTATATGGAAATCTCTCGACCAGAAAAAACTAACCTTAGAAAGAGGACTAGTTGCAGGTACATTTAATAGCGTTCGTTTCCTTAGAGATCCTCTTAAAGTTATTAAGGATGGAACTATTGAGTTCAAGTTGAAATTATGTAATCATGAAAATGAGTTTGATTCCATAGTAAATGAAGCAGGTTTTGATGATGCAATTATTATATCTGATCAGGACTTTCCTTTTGAAAATACGATAGGTTGTAATATCGAAAAATTAAAAACACAAGAAATAAACGAAATAAAATATTTATTATCATTAACATCTGGTTTATGAGTACAACTAAAATAGGTAAAGTATTGGAGAGTTCTCCTAATACAATATTAATCGAAATCAATGACGAAAAGATATTTGAAACACATAAGAAAGATTTCCAAATTGGAAAGTATCTGGAAATTGATGAAGGGAATTTAAATAAAGTAATAGCAGTTATTCAGAATATAAAGTCAAATGCTTCTGATGCAGGTTTGAAGTTTTTTATTCAAACACAACCAATAGGGTATATTGAAAATGAAGAATTCCATAGAGGTAGCGCTGTTATCCCCAGCCCTACAGAGCCTGTTTCTATTGTTGAGGATTCTACCATTAAACTAATCTATGATTCTAATAAGGACTTTAACTTTCCGTTCGGAAAGCTAGTTCAAAATAAAACCATCGATCTTAAAATTGATGCGAACAAATTTTTCGGGAAGCATATAGCACTTGTTGGGTCAACTGGATCCGGAAAATCATGCACGGTAGCAAAAATACTTCAAGATGCAGTAGGTATAGATAAAAAAAAGAATCAAAATGCCGCTCAACAAAAAAATGCTCACATAATCATATTTGACATTCATTCGGAATACAAGTCTGCTTTTGACCTCCATAGCGACGAAAAATTCAATCTAAATCATCTTGATGCAGAGAGCCTGAAATTACCATATTGGCTGATGAACTCTGAGGAATTGGAATCATTATTTATTGAAGGAAATGAAAATAACCACCATAATCAAGTTTCACAATTCAAAAGGGCGGTCATTCTTAATAAAGAAAAACACAATCCAACTTTAAAAGACAAAGTAAATTATGATACACCTGTTTACTTTGATATAAATGAGGTCTACAACTATATCTGGAATCTTAATCATGAGGTGATAGGAAAGTTAGCTTCTGAAAATTGCCCGAAACTGAGCAATGGTACTTTGCTAACAGATCCAGAGAAAAAGGATTATTTCAATAATAAATTAGATTTTATAACCCAATCTACAGCTGCAGCGACGAAAGCCTCCAATGGAGCTTTCTATGGAGAATTTAATAGGTTCATATCTAGGCTGGAAACGAAACTTTCTGATAAAAGATTGCATTTTATCCTCAATGCTAAAAAGGAAGATAGTACATCGTTTCAGACTTCAGATTTTGGAGATATTCTTAAACAATTTCTTGGTTATCTTGATACATCGAATGTTACGATAATTGACCTTAGTGGAATTCCGTTCGAAGTATTAAGTATAACTGTAAGCCTAATTTCAAGATTGGTATTTGATTTTGCTTTTCATTATTCTAAAATCAAACATGCGAAAGATGAACAAAATGACATTCCGTTTATGATTGTATGTGAGGAAGCTCACAATTATATTCCAAAAACGGGTGGAGCAGAATATAAAGCTTCAAAAAAATCAATTGAGAGGATTGCCAAAGAAGGAAGAAAGTATGGATTAAGCCTTATGGTTGTGAGTCAGCGACCTTCAGAAGTGTCGGAAACTATTTTCTCGCAATGTAATAATTTCATATCCTTAAGACTCACCAATGTGAATGACCAAAGTTATGTCAAAGCTCTAATGCCGGAAAACTCAAATGCTATTGCTGATATTTTACCCAACTTAGGTTCTGGTGAATGTCTTATAGTTGGAGATGCAACCTTAATTCCTTCTGTTGTAAAATTAGATTTACCCGATCCACAGCCTAAATCACAATCCGTAAAATTTAAAGATGAATGGCATAAAGACTGGAAAGACGTAAGCTTTGAAGAAATTATAAAAAGATGGAAAAAAGAGGATTGATAAATTCTCATGCAATCAAAATCAAGAATAGATTAACGAATATAACATGGTAAACATCGACATACTAACTCATTTTGAAGAATCGGCAAGTGAAAATGGAATAACTATTTTCGCTTTAAAAGAAGCAGAAAGAGATGCTTTTTTTAATAAATTACCACAACCTTTTAGGTGTTTATATTTAACAGATGAAGACTTAGATTGGCGTACTAATGAATTTGGAACATCTAGAGCGGACGAAATAGTTGACAAGATACCAGACAATCCTACTATTATGTCAGGAGAGTTTTCGGAGATCTTATGTTTTTATATTATTCCTGAGAAATATTTGCCGTCCTCTCATTTAAGACCACCTAAATGGAAATGGAAAGAGAACAAAAATAATCCCGCACATTTTACGGATGTTATTCTTTTTTGTCAAAATGATCTTGATAACCCCAGTACTGATGATAGCCTTATATCAATTGAATCAAAAGCAAGAGCTACTAAACCAACAAGTACAGAAAGTTCTCTACAAAAAGCAATTGATGATGCTCATAAAGATTATGTAAGTCGTTTAGGGGAAAGTTTGTTCCATTTAAAAACGCGTTATAAAGATGATAAAAATGCTGAAGCTGTAAGACGATTAGAACGCTTTATGGATGTTGTAAAATATCCTACTTTCCTGAAGCATTTTAAAGCAATTGCAACGGTAGACAATTCATTTGCTGACACTCATTTAAATAATGTTATTGAAATTCCTGCTGATATCAGAGATACATTCGAAGTGATACTTATAAGAATTGAAGATTTGAAAGGAGCTTATGAACACACTTTCAAACAAATTTTAACGACATGATTTATCTTGAACTTAAAAGATGGATAGCTCAATCTGAGTCATGGCAGGCATTTATCGATTATAGTGTTGCTAATGATGAACAGGCGAATTATACTTTCTATAATCGTCCTCAAGACTTTTACATTTCACTTTTAACCAAATTGCAGGATATTCTTGAACAGTTTGAGGAAGAAGAGTCTGATAATACAAAAAGAGATTTGCTCTCTATAGCAAAGGGGTTGGAGATATATTCATTACAAGGAAAAAGAGAAAGTTTTTCTGGTGTAAACTACAGCCGGAATATGTTATATGTCGCTTCATTGTATTATTTAGCAGATTTTCCTGCAACTTCATTTTTATTACTTAAACAATTTCCACAGGAAGAGTTTCAAACCAATATTGAAAAGTTTATTTATTATTTCTTATCAAGAAATTACATAAGAAAACAAGGTCAAGAAAATCCTTATTTCGGATATATAATAGAATACTTACGGGAAGGAAACAATGAAGCAATCGATATACTTAGAGGTATTTTTGAGAACATACTCTCACCAGATAATCAAATAGAAAGCCACTTATTCGTATTGACTTATATAGCAAAGTCTATTTTAAAAAAATTTTCAACCAACAATTTATGGTATGACTTAACCGTTTATGGAGATGGGGTAGATTGGAAAAATTATGTCAGATTCAATATAGGGAAAAGCCCACAGATTTGGAGTTTTTTTCCTTCTCAGCAAACGGCAATCAGGAGTGGTTTATTAACTTTTGACAGAGCATTTAGCTTACAGACACCTACTAGTTCAGGAAAAACATCTATCGCTGAATTAGTAATTTTTAATGAGTTATCACGAAACCCAGAAAGCAAAATACTTTATTTAGCACCGTTTAGAGCTCTCGCATCCGAGCTGAAGAATAATTTGGGCAGAAATCTTACTTCTAGGCTAGGAATTAAGGTCAAAACTATTTACGGAGGCAATATCGTAACAGATTCCGATCGATTAAGCATTGAACAATCCAATGTTTTAATATCAACTCCCGAAAAGTTTATGGCAATAGAATTGGGATTGTCTGGAATGCTTGATGATTTTCGAACCATAATTTGTGATGAGGGACATTTAATAGATAACACAACAAGAGGGATTAGTTATGAATTATTACTTTCAAGATTAAAAAATACTGAGTCGGTTGAAAGAAGATTTGTTTTTCTATCTGCAATTATACCCAATATCGAGATAATAAACTCTTGGCTTGGTGGTTCGGATGATGACATCGCGCGCTCAAATTATAGACCGACTGAGATAGAATTGGCATTTCTGACTCAAGTTAGTGCAAGTCACTTTAATTTAGAAGTTAATCCTAATGATGAATTACCAACTAAATATATACTTAATCGCTTTTTATCTTCTCAGGATTATAGTACTCAAAATGGTACTTACAGGGTTAATTCATTCAAATCAAAAACAGTAGCTGCAGCTCTTAAATCATTAAATTCCGGAGCAGTTGCCATTTTTTCTCCAACCAAAGATAGTAGAAGAGGAGTATCTGGTATCGCACTAGAGGTAATCAAACAGCTTGATACTGAATTGCCAAAACCAGTTAATTTTTGTGATACATTAGAAACAGAAAAACTAGTTGAATATTTTAAATATATTTTTGGAACAGAATATTTATTGACTATTTGCGCTGAAAATGGTTTTTTATATCATCACGGAGATTTACCGCAATTTATCAGAGAATTAGTTGAAGTCACTATTAGAAATGAAAAAGTAAAATTTCTTATCTGTACAAATACTTTAGCTGAAGGAGTTAATTTACCAATTAAAACACTTGTTATTAGCACTGCTAGACGTTATATCAGTCAACAACAACCAAATGAACCTTTACCATTACGAGATCTAAAGAATCTTATTGGAAGAGCGGGTAGAGCGGGAAAAGAAACTAAAGGCACTGTGATAGTAGTTAACCCTAAGGATCAGTCCATACTATCTGATGTAGTAGCTAATAGAAATTTAGAAGATGTTAAAGGCTTTCTCTATTATGTTGTCCAAGTAATTGAGAGGTACATAACAAGAAATGCAACTCATCTAAGTAACGAGCTCTTAGATCAGTTAAAAGAAGCAGATTATATAGACAATTCGATCATACAGTTATTAGCGGAAGATGTACCTGTAGAAAATCTTGAACAGGAGATCAATACATTAATTGAAAATACGCTGACTTTTTATCAAAGCGATGATGCTTTAAAAACAAGATTAAGAGAACTCTTTGCTTTAAGAGCAGAAAGAGTACGCCCTATAGTTGAAGATGGAAATCTTGATTTAATAAGATACACTGGTATTCCTCTAAGATCATTTAATAGAATCGAAGAATTAGTTGACTATGAACTAGATTTTCTATCTGAAGTAGAGAACCCATTGGATAGTCGATGGATAGATTTTCTATTCGACATTCTTTATGAAATTGAGGATTTCAATAATAGTATTCCTTTAGATATATCAAGAGAGAAATTCATTGAAGCATTAGCTATATGGATTGAAGGAGGATGGTATCATGATATCGCACAAGGTTTGAATTCAATGGTTGATGATTCTCTAATCTTCATAAGATTTTTAGAATATGGATTACAAAACTCTGCTGGTTCAATAATTAAGTATATCGACACCAAACGTAGGGAAAACGAAGAGGAAACATCTGATATTATATTGAACTGGTCTAATTATGTAGTATATGGGGTGAATAATAGGTTAAAATTGGACTTGATGGAAATTAATATTCCCGACAGAATACTAGTTCAACAAATAGCCAATTGGTTTATAGAAAATGAAATACCTTATGATGACCAAGAAGCTCTTAGATCAATTATTTTAAGAGACCAATTATTGTTACTTGGGTATTTGGAAGGAAGAGTTCCACAAATCTCAATTGACTTGCTAAATCAATATCTGTATAGAGCTGTGTAATGATGTTAGATTATGATTAATAAAGAACTATACACCAAATACGACCTCCTTCTCCCTTCAAAATTCGATGGGGGTTATTTGGTTATTGCTCTTTATGAAAAAATCAAAAACCGTGAAATTGAAGAATTTTTTACCCAAAAAGAAATCAATGAAATCCTCTTAGATATCAAATCTGAATTCGATTTGGAATCAATTCGCCCATGGAATAACATTAAAGACAACCTTTTCCATTATTTTCTGCGAAGCCATCCCGATGAACCGTGGAAATATTACCTAACAGACTACGCCAAAAATGTAGTGGATTTAATGGTAAGTAAATTAGAAAATCCATACAAGAATCATCCCCTCAAAAAAAGTGTGCAAGACTCATTTACCATACGGCATGGTGAAATCAATACTATTGAAGAGCTTGAAAGAAAATTTGGGAGAATATTTATACAAGGTTCAAAAAAAATCATTACGGACCATTTAGAAGCATTAGAAGATGAATTGAGAGAGGCTTACAAAGAAAAAATGATATTCTCCGAAAAGAAGATGAACAAAGTGCAACTTCTTTAGTACGAGAATTTACTGTTGTGTTTAGAAAGTTCGGAGAAAGAGCAGAAGATATTACGGAAGCCATTATTTCCAAAGACCAATTTCTTGGTAATTTACTAAATGTTGTTGATCATTTTTATCGAAACATGGAAGACGATGGAAAGTTTAATACCGACAATGTACAGAAAAGTAAAAGTGATTGGGAAAAAGCACAGGAAATATATACAGATATCAGGGAATTTTTCACTTCGGTTGATAGCAAAGTTTACATTATACGTAGACAAATTAATCACGCAAGTGAAAAATTAACGGAGTTGCAGGAGCAATTTTCAGCACGAGCATTTTTTAGAATACAAATAAAAAAGATACATCGAACAGTCTTGGAAAGTTCTCAATACACTGCTGAGGGTGTCAAGTTTAATAACAATTTTCCGCTAAAGCAAGTGGTATATGAAACTGTCCGAATGTTATATCCAAGATATTACAAGTTTGAGCTTCCAAAACCTAACATCATTGTAAATGTGGAGGTTGATGAAACCTATGAACGTAATGAAAAACAGAAAATAGCAAAAGAAATTAACCGTCAACAAATCATCAATCAATGGGTTGATAAAGCCAAAGATATTCTTGAAAACAAAAGTCAATTATCTATAGATGAACTTATGAATAGTATCATGGATGAAGAAAAAGATCTGTCCATTGCTTATCAGGTAGCATCTCGTATGACAGCTTATACTTCAGAGAATAACGAGGTGTTTATCGATGTAGAACAAAAAATAATTTCCTTGTCACAACAAAACCTATCCCTATGGAAAACGAAAATTATGAAATAAGCGATTATTCTTTTCTGTCAGAGGAGAGTGTCGAAAAGTATTTTGCGGATATCAATATTTTATTGTTATCGGGCAAGCATATTGATCACAAGTATTACGCAGAATATACCGTACTGGAAAGCTATGAATCACAGTGGAGAAATTTTTACGGCAATCTGTACAGGCTGAATCTTGTTGCTGATATCTCTGATAGAAGTCGATATTATTATCTCGATTTTACCGAAAATGGGAAAGGAAAATTAAGCGATTCAAGTCGTAATAAAGAGCTTACTGAATTACAAACATTGATTGGATTGACACTTTTGGATATGTATTATCAAAAATATTTTGACGAGGAAAAAATCATTCACTGGAACGACATAAAAACACAAATACTGGAGAGTGACCATCAGGAAGCATACAAAAGGATTTTGTTCAATGATATAAGGGATTCTTACGATGAAAAAGAATGGAGTACCGTAGAAAACAAATTCGGCAAAACCATAGACAGCTTTGATAAATTAGGCTGGGTAGAAAAGCAATCAGGGAGGAATGAAGAATTAGTCTTTGAAATAAGACCTGCTATTCACCGTTTAACCAAATTGTATCAGGATGAGCTTCATAATTTTGAGTCATTTATCCAGCAACTTAAAAATGATGAAATGCTATGAATTATCCAAGAATTTACTCCTTATCTACTGTTGGTATTCTGAAACACTATATACATGATTACCTCTTTCATCCAACAAGAACTGATTTTGTTGGTGCAAACGGTGTCGGAAAATCCATTATTGCCGATTTACTCCAAATGATTTTTGTCTATGATAAAGACCTTATCAAATTTGGGACTGATGGGGTAAAGAAAGAAGAACGACAAATCAATACCCTTCCCTATAAAACAAAATGTGCCTACGGTTTCTTGAATATTGAGGTAAATACTGGTAAATTTATTACCATTGGAATACAGATAAATAGCCAAAAAGGAAAACGTATCATCCCTTTTGTCATAACGAAACAAGCAGATATAAATCTGAAAATAAATGAACTGGCTCTTGAAAAAGAAGAGCTGATTTTCGCCAAAGATTTATTAAAGGGAAAAAAAGCTGGAGAGAAAGAAATAGTGGACATACAGGATTTAGCAACATTCCTTTATGAAAAGCATGGGCTTCGATTAAACTTCTTCAGTAACAATGAAACTGTAAATAACTATTACAAGTTCCTTTATGACAAAAATATCTTACCTCTAAATCTCAGCCAAGACAAAAATCTAAGAGCTTTTGCTAAGGTCATACAGTCGTTCTCAAAAGCTAAGACGTTAAATTTAAGCGGTAATCAGGCTTCCAAAAACTTAAAAGAATTTCTCTTTGAAGAATCTGATGAAGATATTCTTGCCAACTTTCAAAAAGAGCAATCCGAACTGGAAAAGATATTGAGAGAATATGAAAGTCTGAATAAAGACATTCAAAACCTTTTCAACAAACAAAAAAAGTTAATCAATTTACGAGAGTTGGAACAATCCCACAGAGTAAAATTCAAATCATTTAAAGAGGCTGAACTACAAAACGCATATATAGAATTAAAGCAATTAGAGCAAAGAGAATCAGAAGGAAAGACACAGATAACGACCCAAGAAACTGAATTTACTGAACTAAAAACGGCTATCGAAAATCTTCCACTAGAAGAAGAAAAAATAAAAAAGAGGTACGAGGAAGCGGATGAAAATTTTAATATGTTCAACCGTTATCAAGACTTATCTAATAGCATAGAAAAGTTGGGTAAAGAAGTCGATGAACTTAAAATGTTTATCCTTCCTGAAGTAGATGATAGCTGGAAAAATGAGATACAAAGAATTGATATTTTAAGTAGAAACAATGAGGGAATTAAAAAAGAAATCAATTTTGCAAAACCTTATTTGGAAAAGTACAAAACACTTGAAAAAATTATCCAAACTCGAAAAGAACAATCGGAGATTTTAGATGAATTAAAATCATCCTTAAAAAATGATAAGGTAACTAAAGAAAAACTATTAGCATTATTGCAAGACAATGATGAAAACGGACTTTTACACTGGTACATTAAGAATTTACCCTCGTTAGATAATGAACAATTACAGACGGTTTTGTATTACGCGACCAAACCTATTTCTGAAATTTCTAATCCTAACAATTCATCTCAATATATCAATACTGATGAGTTGATTAATAATTTTAAAACAATCCCATCTAAAGAAGGTTTTTGGTTAAAACTGGGGGCATTAAATCAATTTATACAATTTAATCCAGATGCAACGCTATTGGGAGACAAAGCAAATTTGGAAAAATCTGTACAGCAGTTAATTCAAAAATTGAACACCGAAACCAGCTCCATAAATACAAAACTGGAGGCATTGGATAATATCACAGATGGGAAACTTTACGATGTAAATCTATTTCACTATTCTTTTGATGTCTCTATTGCTGTTTTTAGCAATATTGAAAAATTAAAAAATGCTGTATCCTGTATTTTACAGATTGATGAAAAGAGCTCTCAATTACAATCACAAAAGAAAAAAGAGGAAGAAGAATTATTGGAAATCAAAAACCAATTTAAAGTTGAACATGATGAACCAGAAGTCGTAAAAAAGGGGTTGTTGAAGGTTCGTAAAGAATGGAGCGATAAGAAAGATAAGTTTTATGAAGAAAAAGGAGTTAAACAAAGCAAGTTCAAATCTCTGGAAAGTAAAATAAAAGATGATAAACAAGACTTGCAGATAATCATTGGCAATCTGACTAATAAGCAAACAGAATTCAATACGTTCAATAATGCTTATTACCAACATTTCCAAGAGAACATAACAGACTTTCCTTTAACACTTAGAAACATTGAGGAATTGGAGCAAGCCTATAATGGCCTGTGGGAAGAATATAAAACAGCATTTATTGGTATTTCGAATTCATTTGAAGAAACGAGTGATGATAAGAATCCGGCAGTACAATTAACGATTAAGGACCAAAGTTTTTCATTCAGAGTTTTGGAAGAAGCATTATTGGGCAACAAAATCAAATCTACTGACGATATCACTACTGCATTAGATGAAGCTAATCAAACCCGGACAACCATAGCTAATGGAATCAAGGATAATATGATTAAGATATTCAGCAGAACTACTGAGCGATACGAGAAATATGATGATCAGGTAAAAAGTATAAACGCATTCTTCGTTGATCGAAAGATTAGTAACAAGTTTTATTTCAAACTTGAATTTGATGGTAATAAGGAAATAAAGATTGATTATATTAAGCAGATAGCTTACGAGGTTCGTAATACAGCGACAAAAGGAGAATTACAGTTTGGACAATCTATAGTAGATTTCATTGAAGATTTTTTCAGGAAACAAGCAAAAATCAAAAACAAAGTTCCGATTGATAAATTACTAAACCCCAAAACATACTTTGAATTGTCAGCTAAGCTCACAGATCAGTTTGGAACAGAAGTTCCTGGTAGTACCGGAGAAACTTATTCAGCTATTGCATTACTCGGGATTGCAAGACTTTCTGCCGTACAAAAGGAAAAACGTAATGGTTTAAGATTTATCATTTTGGAAGAATTAGGAAGTTTGGATAATACCAATTTTAATACCTTTCCTGCTATCGCAGAGGAATTCCAATACCAAATAATAACAATGGCTCCTCATACATTCAATATCGGATTATCTGATGAATGGTATGCCCATCATTTGATAAAAGGAAAAGATGATGACAATATCAACTATTGCCCTTCAGCTTCCTATTTTAAAACAAAGGATAATAACGAAGATTTGAATATCTATATAAACAGAATAGAAAAATGAATTGGATTGAGTTAAGGGCACTAAATAATTTATATTCGAACGGTGAAGTGAAAATAAATGATACATTAACGAAAAGTGGTGAAATTAATTACCTTATTAATTCTCTCAGAATACTTGACAGAACACACAATAATCTTTTTGTTTTAGATGGATTTACTGATATCTATGAAAAAGATTATTTGGAGAAATATAACCGTTATGAAACTTTTTTATCAGATAATGAATTATTAAAGCCTCAACTTCGCTTTGAAGAATCTGATATTCAAATCTTAATTGGAATAAAAGATGATATGGATAATGGCAATTTAGAGCCATTGCGGGAACAGATTATAAAAAATGAAGCAACTGTTAGAATCGTATCTCTTATGTTTTTCAAAAATGAAAAGTATCTATTAGGCAAAGACGCTTTGATCAATGCTGTTAAATCACTTTTGGATATTGATGAATTAGCTGATGATAGGGATTTACAATATAAATATGTGCTCGAATGTAAAGCCCCCAATTGCATTGTGCTTTGTGAAAATATTGATTTCTTAAAGCGTCCTACATTGGCTAGAGCTAACAATATAGAGTTATGGTATGCTGGAGGTAAGAATGTAAATAAACTGGATTTTTCTGATACAAGGGGGCTACCTATTTATTATTCCTGTGATTGGGACTATGATGGTTTATTCATCATTTATCCTTTGGTGAAAGAAAAAATACCAAATATTGAACTACTTACGCCAAATGGTATTTCAAAAGGTATCGTAGAAACTGAGCATAATAGTAAATGGGAGAATATCAAGGATAGAAATATAGAAGATCTATTAACAGCTAACCAGTCAGATATCTTGAAAATATTAATAGAACTTAATCAATGGATAATAGAAGAGTCTAATGATTTGGTATATATGGTCAGATTTGAAGAGCCAATTTAATTTAAGTATTTTGAATTGTAATAAAATCTTAGATTATTTCTTTAAATGTATTTTCTAATAATTTTAAATTTCACTAATAATTCAACGTTGAGAGTTGAGCAAGTTTATCCAAATCTTCTATAAAAGTGTTCGGAAAATGCACCGCTGAGGTCACTTGGCGGGAAAAATTACTTTTAGGAGTGGTTTTTCCTTTTTTTTTACTTCGTAATTGATTGCTAATCAATAGTATTTGAGCTAATGCTGAATTCAATTTAGGTGTTCGAAATGCTGTTTCTTGAAATTCCAATTTTTCAGCCAATATCGAACACAATATCGAACACAATATCGAACTTTTTGTATAATTATCGCCTTTTATATACAGTTGAGAAAGGTTTGGCAAAATATCCAGTACTTGTTCAAGTTTAACTTTTATATCAGTATTTTTACTTGAAAGTTTTTGATTTTGCAAGGCCATTTCTAAATTATCAATTTTCTGCTTACTTTCATTTTTGATAATCTGATAATCATCAAAATCTAATCGATCTTGTAAATATTTTTCTCTTGCGCTATCTAAACGATTATTCAAATTAACAATCTGCTCAGAAATTTCTTTTTTCTGAAGATCAATATTTTTCTGTATGTATTTAAAATTTGTTAAGATGACTTCTTTTAGTAATTTATTAATTCCATCATGATATTCGTATTTAGGGAGTTCATTTTCAAATGCCAAGTTTACTTTACTGGAACTATGCCTGTAACCACATTTGGAATTACAATGGTAGTAATAATAAACATTTTTCTTTCCTCTTTGTCATTCTGAGCATCTCTGGAATCCAGAAAATGGAAAAATACTAAATCCCGAGACGTTTGAAAAATTACTTTTAAAATATAGTGAAACAATTACATGTGTAATTTTTATGGGTGGAGAATGGAGTTGTTTGGAATTGCTAATTTTAATAAATATCGTAAAAAAATTTCGTTTAAAAGTCGCTTTGTACACGGGTTTGAATGAAAAACAAATCCAAAGAAAATACCCTGAATCATTAAATATTCTAGATTTCATTAAAACGGGAAAATGGATTTCAAGTTTAGGTGGACTCGATAAGTTAAAAACGAATCAAATATTAAAAGATTTAAGATCTGGAGAAATATTAAACAAATATTTTCTTCACTAATCTTTTAAGCCAAGACGCATTTTAATGTGTTTATTTGTTATTCAAAGTGTATTCATCTACATTTGCAGTACATCCTTCAGTTTTCAACTATGAATAAAAAATTAAGTGAATGTAGTCATACGTGTTTTATGTGTCAAAACATAACGCAGGATTGGTGGCAGATGATTGACCTAAAAAGGTTTTTGATCAAGGTTAAAAAGGGGCAAAAATTCATAGAGGAAGGGAATGAGATGTCAGGAGTTTACTTTATACAGGATGGTTTTGTAAAAGTTCATAAGCATTGGGGAGAGCGTGAAATGATTGTGAGATTTGGTAAAAAAGGCGATATAGTCGGACACCGCGGAATTTCAAGGGCTAATTTACTTTCTCCAATTTCTGCCACGGCAATGATAGATTCTGTTCTCTGCTTTGTAGAACTGGATTTTTTTAAAACCTTGTTGAAAACCAATAATACTTTTGCTTATGAATTGATGATGTTTTACGCAGAGGAACTGCACTGGTCTGAACAAAAGATGGGAAGTTTATTTCAGTTGTCTGTAAAGGAACGTTTTATCGTTAACCTTTTATATCTTATTGATCATTTAGGGCTTGATAAAGACAATGTTTTAAAAGCTGAACTAACCAAGACAGATTTGGCGACATATATAGGAACAACCTATGAAACTATGCATCGGGTAATTTCAGAAATGGAAAACGAAAATATCCTCATATTTTCAGGAAAACGAATAAAGATTGCAGATTTAGAGAAATTGAAGTTAGATTTTGTTTAACTTTTATATTATCATCATTTAACACCTTTTTTGAGGTGTTTTTTTTATAGGTACTAGATTAAAAGGGAAATTTCAACTTATTTTTATAATATGATGTAAATCATATTAAATACAAGTTATTGTTAATCAATTAGGTATTTTATATTGTTTGCATCATTTATTTTGAATGATTTTAAATAAGACATTTGTATCTTATTTAAAAATTGGTTATTGTATCTTTGTTTAAGAAAAAAAAGTGGTTCTTGATTGTAAATGAGTTATCATTTAAAACTTTGCACATGTTCAGTATTTTTACAAATATAAATAAGAAAGCATTTTTCAATGCTATTATTGCAACGTTCGTTGTAATTGCTATCACAGTGATAGGCTCTCTGAATTTACAGAATTTTGACGCAGCCTTGATCATATACTTTTTCGGAACAATAAGTATGACCTTTGGCGTAGTTTACCATCATTCTGTTTGGAAGCAGCGTCCTGCTACACAAAAGTATTGGAAACGCACCTGGGAATTTATCCTCAGTAAAGATTATCCAATCTATATGAAAGAGGTGATTCGTCTTTCTGTACGCAACATTCTCTTTCAAAGGTTTATTATGCCAAGAGGAAGAATGCGATGGCTAGGTCACTTTCTTTTAGCAACGGGATGTTTAATTTCTTTCGGAGTTACTTTCGGGCTCACCTTTGGCTGGATGCACTTTACGTTAAAAGCTGGAACAACGGATATGTATGAAACCCATATGATGGGGATTACAGTAATGACTTTTCCACTTAATACTGTGATGGCACTTATCCTTTTCCATATTTTGGTTTGGACTGCTATTATGGTGATAATAGGTTGCTTAATTATGATGCACAGAAGATTTGTAGACGAGGGATTAATCGCAACACAATGGTTCGAAAGAGATTGGCTTCCATTGATTTTACTCGTTGCAGTTTCCGTCACTGGTTTGGGAATTTGGTTTGATTACTCTTATCTCGAAGGAAAAATGAGCCAGTTTATGGCAATCACACACGCAATTACGGTTGCAATGTTTCTGATGTGGATTCCGTTCGGGAAGTTTTTTCACATTTTTCAAAGACCGGCACAAGTTGGTGCAAATATCTATAAAATAGAAGGAAAGCGCCGTGGAATGCAAACTTGTCCACACACAGGCGACGAATACACAACTTCAATGCACATCGAAGATTTAAAAGAAATAACCCAGGAAATGGGATTCGATTTAGAAAATGAAGAGGGGAAAAGTTATTTAGATTTCAGCCCGGAAGGAAAACGAGCAATGCTTGCAAAAGCACATCTAAAAGCACGACAAGAATCTGGAACTTATTTTGGTTAAAATTTAAAATAAAATGGCAAAATTACCTGTAACAGCCGACGAAATCATCAATGTTTTCGGACCGCACAAACATTATCCAAACAAAGGTACAGTGAGATCTAATCCTCAAAATCCTGATGCTTTGGTAAAAACGCATTGCTGTTTTTGTGGTTTGCAATGTGGCATTCAATTAAAAGTAAAAGACAAAAAAGTCGTAGGTTTTGAACCTTGGAACGATTTCCCTTTTAATGAGGGTAGACTTTGTCCAAAAGGTGTTCAGCGCTATATGCAGGATAATCATCCGGACCGTTTGCTTTCGCCATACAAAAGAGTAGAAGGTAAAGGTTTTGTGCCGATAGAATGGGATGAAGCGTACGATGTTGTGATTAATGAAATTAAAAGAATACAGGAAAAATACGGAAAAAATTCTTTCGCAATGTTGTCCGGCGTTTCTCTTACCAATGAGAAAAGTTATATGGTCGGGAAATTTGCCCGAGTTGCTTTGAAAACCGCAAACCTCGATTACAACGGTCGTCTTTGTATGGTGAGTGCAGGTGCAGGAAACAAAAAAGCCTTTGGAATGGACAGGTCTTCCAACAGTTGGGCAGATTTGGCGCACGCAGAAGTCATCATCATTACCGGAGCAAATGTGAGCGAATGTTTCCCAGTTTTAACCCATAAAATCTGGGAAGCTCGTGATAACGGAGCCAAATTGATTGTCATCGACCCACGTCAGATTCCGATTGCCAGAACTGCCGATATTCATCTGCCATTGAGACCCGGAACCGATTCTGCATTGACGAATACAATGTTGAAAGTTTTAATTGATAACAATTGGCTGGATAACGATTTTATTTATAATTATACTTCAGGATTTGTAGAAACTGCCGAAGCTGTAAAAGATTGCACTTTGGAATGGGGAGAAGAAGTTACAGGAATTCCAAAAGAATTGATTTTCAAAGCCGCAGAAATGTGGGGTAAAGCCAAAACAAGTTTTCTGATGCACGCTCGTGGAATCGAACATCATTCTAAAGGCGTTCAAAATGTTTCAAGCTGTATCAATTTAGTTTTAGCAACCGGTAGAATCGGGAAACCTTATTGCGGTTACGGGACGATTACAGGGCAAGGGAACGGACAAGGCGGTCGTGAACACGGTCACAAATGCGACCAACTTCCAGGAAACAGAGACATCGAAAATCCCGAACATCGAAAATTTGTTGCCAATGTCTGGGGAATCAAAGAAGAAGATATGCCCGGAAAAGGTTTAAGTGCTTATGAAATTATTGAAGCTATCAACCGAGGCGAGATTAAAGGTTTACTTTCAATTTGTTTTAATCCTTTGGTTTCTTTGCCAAATAACAGTAACGTTCGAGCAGCATTAGAAAAATTAGAGTTTTACGCCGGAATTGATTTCTTTTTATCAGAAACTTTGCGCCACGCCAACATTATTCTCGCTGGTTCATTGCAGGAAGAGGAAGAAGGAACAACAACTTCTGCAGAAGGTCGCGTTATCAGAATCCGTGCAGTAGTTGACCCACCCGGAAAAGCAAAACGGGACAGCGAAATTTTAATGGAACTCGCCAGAAGATTAGGCGAAGGAGATAAATTTAATTATAAAAACAGCGAAGAAACTTTTAATGAATTAAGAGTTGCATCCAGGGGAAGCGCTGCAGATTATTACGGAATTACTTACGAAAGAGTAGAAAAAAATCTCGGAATTTTCTGGCCTTGTCCTACCGAAGATCATCCCGGAACACCGAGACTTTGGGAAGACAAAGTTTTCAATACCAATGATAAAAAAGCGCATTTCAACCCAACGCCTTATAAAAAACCAACTGAGGAACCTGACGAAGATTATCCGATTGTGTTGACAACGGGTAGAGTTGTAAGCCAGTATTTAAGCGGTTCTCAGACAAGAAGAATTGGGAAATTAGTTGATTTGTATCCAGAACCGTTATTGGAAATTCATCCAAAACTGGCAGCGAAATATGGCATCGAAGAAAATGATTTAATTAAAGTTTCTACAAGACGAGCAAGCGCATTATTTCCTGCAAATGTGGTGGAGACCATCAGACAAGACACTGTTTTCATCCCTTATCATTGGGGCGGAGTCAATTCTGCAAACCAATTAACGATCGATGCTTTGGACCCGGTTTCAAAAATTCCCGAGTTTAAAGTTTGTGCCTGCAAAGTGGAAAAAACAGGACGAAAAAAAGGTGAAAATTCAAAAGAATTTGCCAACCAAAGTAGAGATATTCAATATTAAATTTTAAAAAATTATGGCGGAGCAATTTGAAAAATTTAATGATATGGAATTTTTCGTGGATATGCAGCGTTGCATCGGCTGTCACTCGTGCGAAATGGCTTGTGCGGAGTGTGAAACCAACGGAGAAACCTCGATGATTCATATTCATTATGTTGACAGAGCAGAGACGATTCAGACCACAGTTCAGGTTTGTATGCACTGCGAAGACCCGATTTGCGCAAACGTTTGTCCGGCAGACGCAATCACAAAAGACGAATATGGAATCGTACACACGGCAGATACTTCCAAATGCATCGGTTGTGCCAATTGTGTCATCGGTTGTCCGTTCGGAGTTCCACAGATTCCGGACCAAAGCGCAATGCTGATGATGAAATGCAACATGTGCTACGACAGAACAAGTACTGGACTCAAGCCAATGTGTGCAACAGTTTGTCCGAGTGGCGCATTAACCTTTGATACCAGAGAAAATGTTGCGAAGAAAAGACCAAACAGTTCCCCAGTCAACCGCTTTATTTTCGGGAAAGAAGTCGTGAATACCAAAGTGAATATAATGATGCCGAAAGGCAGCGAAGAATTAAAAGTTTTTTAATCATAGTACTATGTCAGAAGATAATAAAAAAATCCCCGCCTGGAAAGCCGATTTCCCCATCAAAAAACGAGAGGCAGCTTACGTTTCCCGCAAAGAATTCATCAAACTCATTACCTTTTTTTCTGGGACTTTAGCATTAGCAAATGTGGCGATTCCGGTGTTTAATTATTTCAAAAAAGAAGAAAAACTCGGCGAATATTTCGTGGGATTGACCACCGACCTTAATATTGGAGGAATGCGGACTTTCTACATCAACGAAGATCACAGAAATCCTTACATGCTTATCAGATTAGCCGAAGACAAATGGAAGGTTTTCGAGCAAAAATGCACGCATCTTTCGTGTTCCGTTCTATACAATCACGATGAAAAAGTAATAGAATGTCCTTGTCATCACGGTTTTTTCAATCCCGACGATGGTTCTGTCATTCAAGGCCCGCCACCAAGACCTCTTCCACAATTAACGGTTGTCATCAAAGATGATAAAATTTTCGTGACAGATTTCATCAAAGAAGCCAAGGAAACGCACGGTCACGGATAGAACGATGATTATTTAGGCAACAATTTCCGTATTTCACTCTCAGACCTACGAAAGTGGTTCGAGGAAGTCAATCTTTTTTGCATAGGCTTTTCTCAACGAAAAAAGGATTACCGTTAAGCCGGGTTGCAACAATTCGACGGTTCAAAATATTTTAAAAAATAAAAAATGTCAATACGAAAGAAACCCATCAAAAAAGTAACCTTCCGCGTCAACGAGATGTTGGTTGCCATCATCAGCATTTACATATTGTTGGTCAGTATGCAGATGTGGCTTTTGTTCGGAACAATTAACAAAGCTTTAGACAAAGAACATATCGATTTTGCTTGGTATTCCGCAATCGGTTCTGTTGTTATATTTCTGTGTACTATTTTCTTTTTGAGATATGTACCCGATATTCCGACTGGACAAATCAAAAATTCAGAAGCTGAAAAAGATGATAAAGCCTACTGATTTACTCGATTCCTTCGGACGAAAACATGATTATCTCCGACTCTCGATTACCGATAGTTGCAATTTCCGATGTCTGTATTGTATGCCCGATGAACCGTTCAAAAGCACACCATCCATCGAGTTGATGAACAGTCAGGAAATTTTTGAAATTTCAAAAATTTTCGTTCAACAATTTAATATCAATAAGATCAGAATTACAGGTGGTGAACCTTTGGTAAGAAACGATTTTGAGACCATTATTAAACAACTTTCTACATTGGGAGCGAATATTGGGATTACAACCAATGGTGTGCTGCTTCATAAATATTTTGATTTACTTGCTGAATGTGACATCAAAAATCTCAATATCAGTATCGATTCGCTCGACCGGGAAAAGTTTAAATATATTACAAAAAGAGATCTTTTTCAAACGGTTTGGGACAATATTAAAGAAAGCATAAAACGTGGGTTCAATGTAAAACTAAATGTCGTTGTAATGCGAGGTTTTAATGAAGACGAAATCCCAGAATTTATCGCGCTTTCTCATCATTATCCGATTGAGTTGAGGTTTATAGAATTTATGCCTTTCACAGGGAATTCTTGGGAGAAAAATAAAGTCATTCCGATTTCCGAAATGCTCACTTTGGTTTCAGAACATTTCACTTTCGAAAAGGTGGAAGACCATAAAAATGATACGTCAAGAAAATACAGAATTGATGCAGAAAGTAAGGGCGTTTTTGGTTTGATTTCCACAATGAGCAACTCATTTTGTGCTGGTTGTAACCGAATCCGCATCACATCCGACGGAAAAATGAAAAATTGTCTTTTCGGCGCAGATGAATTTGATTTGTTAAAATCTTTCAGAAATAATGAAAGTTTAACTGAACTGATCAAATTGGGAATCATCAAAAAACATAAAGAAAAAGGCGGACAATTCTCCGAAATGGAAAATGTAAACAACCAAAAAATCATCAACAGAAGTATGATAAAAATTGGCGGATAAAAATTTTGCCAACCGATAGGATGAAAAAAACATAACGATAAGATTTCAGACAATTCATAAATAATTACCAATGAAAATATTATCCAATTTGATTACGATTGTGATGATTGCAGTCACAATGTTACAATGCAAAAAATCTGAAGCAACCAATCCAGCGACGGATAATTCTGCAAAAACTTCTCAAAAACATTCTGAAGAAAAAGAAAACCACAAACACGACGAGAAAGATGATTTAAAATATGTGAGTAAAGAAATAAAAGTAACAGGGGATGTCGTAACACCATTGACTTTAACGGTCGATTCTTTGAAAAAAATGAAAGTCGTAGAACTCAACGATTTCAAAATTGTTTGCCAGACAGGATTGACCAAAGATAGCGTAGAATCTACAAAAGGAGTTTTGCTAACCGACATTTTGGAAAAAGCAAAAATCGCACAACAAGAGCATAAAGACCGCAATTTCTACATCGTTGCAAGAGCTTCAGACGATTACAAAGCCACCTTTTCCTGGGCAGAATTATTCAACAATCCGACTGGTGAAAAAGCGTATGTATTATTTGAGCAAAACGGAAAACCTTTGAAAGAAAAAGGAGAAATGATTGTTGTAAGTCTGAACGATACGAAAACCGGTCCGCGCCACGTAAAATGGCTTAAAAGCATCGAAGTAACCCGAGTGAAATAAGTCGAAATTGTGTAAGAAATTACCTTAAAGACTTCCATCTTCCATCATCAAACATTCAACATTCATCAAAAATGAACCATTTCATCTCCGTTTCCGAAGCTAAAAAAATAATCGAAACACAAATTTTTCGTACAGAAAAAGTGACGCTCTCAATTTTAGAAGCACAAGGTTCTTACACCTCAGAACCGATTTTTGCAACATTAGATGTTCCGTCTTTCGACAATTCTGCGATGGATGGTTATGGATTTAGATTTGATGATTTGGCAGATTTTTCAGAATTAAATGTCACTGAAATTATTCCAGCTGGGATTTCAAAAATCGATTTTGTTTTGAATAGAGGAGAAGCCGTGCGCATTTTTACGGGAGCAAAAATTCCTGATGGTGTCGATACCGTGATTATGCAGGAAAAAACGACCAGAATTGTCGACCGAATTCAATTTAATGATGATGAAATTTCAAAAGGTGAAAATATTCGTTTGAAAGGTTCTCAAACCAAAGTCGGAACAAAAATAATTGAAGAAAATACGTTGGTCAATCACGCAGTCATCGGGTTTTTGGCAGGATTTGGAATTGAGAAAATAGGAGTTTACAAAAAATTAAATATAGGACTTTTGTATACCGGAAATGAGTTAGTAGAAATAGGAAAACCACTTCTGGATGGCGAAATTTACAATTCTAATACGTACACGCTTCAATCAGCTTTATCTGAAATCAATCATCAGTTTTCGTTCGTCTATCACGTAGAAGATACTGAAGAAGCAACTTTTTCTGCTATAAAAAATGGCTTAGAAACGGTGGATATTTTATTAATTACTGGTGGGATTTCTGTCGGAGATTATGATTATGTGAAACCGGCTTTGGAAAAAATAGGTGTTTCAGAATTATTTTATAAAATAAGACAGAAACCCGGAAAACCTTTGTACTTCGGAAAACTTGAAGAGAAATTTGTTTTTGCGTTGCCCGGAAATCCCGCTTCTGTTTTTTCCTGCTATCATCAATATGTGAAGCCGTTTTTGCTCGGTTGTTTTGGACGAAAAGAGTTTGATGAAGAACAAGATTTTGCCATTTCGGAATCTTTTGCAAAGAAGAAAAACAAGGATCAAACCCAGTTTCTGAAAGCATTTTACACAAAAGGAAAAGTGCTCATTCTCAACGCACAGGAATCTTATAAAATGGATTCTGTAGCACAAGCCAACTGTTTGGTGGAGTTTCCCGAAGGCGCAACTGAAATCAACATCGGAGAAAAAGTCAAAATATGGAAAGTCTGAAAATCAAAGGCAGAATCTGGATTGAAACCGAATCCGGACTGAAAATCGGCATCGGAAGAGCCCGACTTTTAGAACAAATTGACGAGTTGGGTTCTATCACAGAAGCCTCAAAAATTTTGGAAATTCCGTATCGAAAGGCGTGGGGAATTGTGCGGGACATCAACGCCAATTCGTCCAAAGAAATCGTCATCAAAGAAGCAGGTGGGAAATCCGGTGGAAAAAGTTCACTCACAGATTACGGAAAAAAAATTGTGGAAAAATTCAAAACAGCCGAGGAATGTTTTATGAAATTTTCTGAAGATGAGATTTTTTGATGTTTAAAAATTTTAAATAAAATCAAAAAAATGAAAGCCATCATTTTAGCAGGAGGCAAAAGCTCCAGAATGGGACAAGATAAAGCCTCGATGATTTTGGGCGGAAAAACCTTGATACAGTACATTATCGATAATTTGTCTTTTGTTTTTGATGAGATTTTTATTTCAGGAAATCATTCAAATTATCCAATTTCGAAGGGCATTATTAAAGATGTTACAACACAAAAAGGTCCGATGGGTGGAATTCGCTCCGCCTTAGAATTTTGCCAGGAAGATATTTTTGTTTGCAGTTGCGATATGCCCTTCGTTTCTTCGGATTTGATTGAAAATATTCTTCAAAAAAAAGTAGAATACAGAATTAATGTCGTGCGTTTTGGCGAAAAAATATATCCGGTTGTGGGCATTTATCCTTTTTCGATTCTGAATGATTTAAAGAAAACCATCGAAAACGGAAACCTCAGAATGACGAGCTTTCTGGAACAACAAAACGCTCATTACATAGATTTTGAAGACAGTTTTGAGCATCAACTTTTAAATATAAATACGCCCGAAAATTTTAAAACTGCGGAAAAAATTATTAAATCTAAATTAAAATGAAACTAAAAATATTTGGAAAACTGGCCGATATTTTCCACGGAAACGAATACGATTTGGATTCTGAAAACGTAACGTCTGTTTTAGAATTAAAAGTAAAACTCTTCGAAAAATTCCCGGAATTGAAAGAATCAACTTTTTTAATTATCGTAAACGGCGTGAAAGCAAACGATAGCAAAATCATTTCCATACCATCAGAAATTGCCTTGTTACCGCCATATTCGGGAGGATAAAATTTAAAATTATGATGAATTTAGAAAGATACAACAGACAAATCATCCTTCCGGATTTTGGAATTTCTTCGCAAGAAAAATTGTTGAATTCTTCTGTGTTGGTGGTTGGTTCGGGAGGTTTAGGTTGTCCTGCGCTTCAGATTTTGGTTTCTTCGGGAATCGGGAAAATCGGGATTGTAGATTTTGATGTGGTTGAAATTCAAAATCTACATCGCCAGTTTTTGTTTGATGAAAAAGATATTGGTTTCCCCAAAGTTATCGTTGCCGAAAAACATCTGAAAAACAGAAATTCCGAAACCGAAATTGAAATTTTTAATGAAAAAATAACGACCAAAAATGTCATTCATTTAATTGAAAATTATGACGTTATCGCAGATTGTACCGATAATTTTGCAACCCGATATTTGCTGAACGACGCCTGCTATCTGATGAAAAAACCTTTGGTCTATGCATCTCTTTTTCGAGATGAAGGTCAGGTTTCGGTCTTCAATGTGGAGAAGGAAGATCAAATGACCAATTATAGAGATTTATTTCCGGTTCCGCCCAATCAGAGTGAAGTTCCAAATTGTAATGAAGCGGGAGTTTTGCCTACGCATTCGGCTGTTATCGGAACTTTTCAGGCGAATGAAGTCATCAAGTTATTAAGCGGTTCAGCCGAGACTTTGATTCATCAGTTACTGATTTTTAATACCAAAAATTATCAATCAAAGAAAATTAAATTTAATGAAAATCAAGAAAAAGCGGGACCAAAAACCATCGAAGAATTTCAAAATTTTGATTATGAAGAATTCTGTAGTCTTAATAAAAATGATGAAATAAATTCATTTTCAGAACTTCAATCGTTTTTAAATCATGACAAAAGCATTTTGATCGATGTAAGAGAAGAGGACGAACAGCCTAAAATTATAGCAATGAAGATTTTAGAACTTCCATTTGGCACACTTGAAGAAAATTTGGAAAGATTGAATGGCTATACATCGATCTGTTTTGTATGTGTTTCAGGAATCAGGAGTCAGAAAGCGGTAAAACTTTTAAAAAATCATTTTCCGGATAAAGAAATAAAACATTTTAAATCAGGCATAAAATCAATTTTACAATGAAAAAAATCAAAGATATTTTTATCGAAGGTCCTATCAATCCAATATTCGTTGCTGAAAGCATTACCAAGCATACGGTCAAAACCACGATTGGCGGACACAGTATTTTTCTTGGTCAGATCCGCGAAGATATGATTGACAAGAAAAAAGTTCAAGCAATACATTTTACAGCTTACAAAGAAATGGCTCTTGAAAAGGCACATGAGATCCGTGAAGAGATTATTGCAAAATATGGGTTAACCTGTGCACATATTTACCATTCGTTGGGGGAAATCAAGGTGGGTGAAATCTGCCTCTTCGTTTTCACTTCAGCTGCGCATCGTAAGGAAGCCATCAACGCCTGTAATGAAATGGTTGATAGGATTAAGAAAGAAGTTCCTTTATGGGGCAAAGAAATACTGGAAGATAACTCTCACACTTGGAAAGAAAATAAACAATAAGTATATGGTTAATATTACTCATAAAAATAATACCCTCAGAAAAGCTATGGCTGAGGCTGTCCTGAGCGTTAGTTCACAAGAAACGATTGATGCGATTGTCAACAATTCTGTTCCGAAGGGCAATGTTTTTGAGATGTCAAAAACGGCGGGATTATTTGCTGCCAAAAAAACCAGTGATGTTATTCCTGATTGTCATCCTATTCCGATAGAATATACTTCCATACAATTTGAGATCAGAGATTTGGAAATTTATATCACATCTGAAATTCATACAATTTATAAAACCGGGGTAGAAGTCGAGGCGATGCATTCAGCTTCTGTTGTGGCACTCACAATGTATGATATGCTGAAACCGATTGATAAAAATATAGAAATCAGAAATATCAGACTGATCGAGAAAAAAGGTGGTAAATCAGACCTCAAGGATTCTGGAGTGGGAATTAACGCTTCCGTAATAGTTTGTTCAGACAGTATTTTTGCAGGGAAAAAAGAAGATAAAGCAGGAAAGGCGATTATTTCAGCATTGGAGAAAAACCTCGTGAGTATTGATGATTATATCATTATTCCTGACGAGATTGTGGAAATTCAAAGCAAAATAAACTTTTACGTCCAAAACGGAATTTCCCTTGTAATGATCACTGGAGGAACAGGTCTTTCGAAAAGAGATGTAACACCGGAAGCAGTTCGTCCGCTTTTAGAAAGAGAAATTCCCGGAGTTGCAGAAGCCATTAGAAATTACGGACAATTACGAACTCCTTATTCAATGCTTTCCAGAAGTATTGCCGGAATGATTGGTGAGACATTGGTCATTGCACTTCCTGGTTCTACAAAAGGAGCGGAGGAGTCAATGGATGCGATATTTCCTGGAATTTTACATATCTATAAAATAATAAATGGAGGCAAGCATTAAATCAAATGACATAAATCAGAATAATAAAAGACAAAACACTCTTTTATTTGAAATTCTAATCTTAAATTTGTCGTAATTCTATTATTAAAGAACAAAACGCCTAGTTAGAAAAGTTTTTTTATTTTTAAATAGAAGATAAAAAGATATTAATATTTTATTAAAAAATAAATGGATAAAAATCAATTTAAATCAGGACATCCTGTTCAAACTTATTTGATCGAAGAAGAAATAATTATTTCTTTGTTAGAAGAACTGAACAATACAAATGCAAACGAAGAATTTCAGAAGTTTTACAATCTTTTCAATCAACTGGCAACCGTTGAAAGACGATTTGAAAGAAAAGAAAATCAGCTGTTTCCGTTTTTAGAACAAAAAGGCTGGACAGGACCTTCCCGAAATATGTGGTCTTTCCACGACACGATTCGGGATATTTTTAGAATTATTAGAAAGAATATTGATGAAAAAGATTTAGATTCCGCCAAACAAAATGTAGAATACGCTGGTCAGAATTTGAAAAACCTGATGGATGTTGAAAAACGGGTTTTGTTCCCAAATGCAATGGATATTCTTACAGACGAAGAATGGATAAAAATGCGTGAGGGCGAAGACGAAATCGGCTGGATGCTGAGCGAATCGCCTGCAAAATATCCCGAAGAAAGCCAGTATGTACATCCTTCGGAAGACACAACTGTGAGAACTGACGTGGTTTATGATGAAAATGCATCACATTTTGACGAAGGTTATATGACGATTGAGCAAGTCAATCTTTTGTTTAGAACTTTGCCACTCGATTTGACCTATGTTGATGAAAATGACCGGGTTATTTTCTATAACCGAGGCGAAGAGCGCGTTTTCCCGAGAAGTGCAGGAATCATCGGTAGAGAAGTGCGTTTTTGCCATCCACCGAAAAGTGTAGATACCGTTTTGAAAATTTTGGAAGAATTTCGAAAAGGCACACAGAATGAAGCTTCGTTTTGGTTCAATTATCGGGATAAACTGATTTATGTGAGATATTTTGCAGTTCGGGATTCCGAAAAAAATTATCGAGGGGTGATTGAGATGTCTCAGGATATTTCCGAGACCAAAAAAATTGAAGGCGAAAGAAGACTTTTGGAGTGGGAATGATAATTGTCATTTAAAATAAAATACTAATTTGTCTTTTATTTCAAATTAGATTTATATCTTTGCTATATAAAAATAACAAATGTTTTCTAAAACCTGCGAGTACGCCATCAGAGCTTTGATTTTCATCGCACAGAAGTCTAAAGACGGAAGTCGGGTAGGGATTAAAGATATATCAGCAGGAATAGATTCTCCGGAATATTTCATTGCAAAAATACTTCAGGATCTCAGTAGAAAAGATTTTGTGCAATCGGCAAAAGGACCCAACGGTGGTTTCTATATGGATGATGCCAATCTTGAACAGTCTGTAGCTGATATTGTGAGAGAAATAGATGGTGACAAACTATTTTCGGGTTGCGGTCTTGGTCTTAAAGAATGTTCGGAAGATCACCCTTGTCCTATCCATAAAGATTTTAAACACATACGACAGGAAATAAAAACAATGTTGGAAGAATCTAGAATTCAACTTTTTGTAGAAAATCTGGATTTAAAACTGACATTCCTAAAACAATAAAAAAAATTATTACAATAAAATACTAAAAGGTGTTTTTATCTTTTTAATTTATTGGTACTAAATGTTACTCAAATATTTCAGTTATGAAAAAGACATTCATCATCGCAACAGTTTTATCAGCTTTCATCAGTCTGAATTCCTGTAAACAAAACAATTCTACAAGCTCTGAAAATAATTCAGATACAGAAAAAATTAAAACAGACGGTTCCGTAGAACAGCAAAAATCTGTAGCACCGCCCAACGTGCCGGCTCCCGTTGGAGATCGTGCAGCAAAGAAAGTTATCGTTCGTCTTGAAACTATCGAGAAGACCGGCGAATTGGCAGACGGTACGCAATATAATTTCTGGACTTTCAACGGAACGGTTCCGGGAAGTTTTATCCGTGCAAGGGTAGGCGATGAAATCGAACTTCACTTAAAAAATAATGAAAACAATACATTCCCTCACAACATCGACCTCCACGCTGTTAATGGTCCCGGTGGCGGTGCAGAAGCCACTTTCGTAGCGCCGGGAACGGAAAAAGTTTTCAATTTTAAAGCACTGAATCCCGGACTTTACGTTTACCATTGTGCCACAGCTCCTGTAGGAATGCACATTGCCAACGGAATGTACGGTCTCATCCTTATCGAACCGGAAGGCGGACTGCCAAAAGTGGACAAAGAATACTACATTATGCAAGGCGATTTCTACACCAAAGGGAAATTTGGTGACAAAGGTCTTCAGGAATTCGATATGGATAAAGCCATTTCAGAACATCCGGAATATGTTGTATTTAACGGAAAAACCGGAGCTCTTTTGGGCGATGGCGAATTGCAGGCAAAAGTAGGTGAAACTGTACGTTTTTTCGTAGGAAACGGTGGCCCGAACCTTACGTCTTCTTTCCACGTGATCGGCGAAATCTTCGACAGAGTGTATATGGAAGGCGGCAGCAAAATCAATGAAAATGTACAGACCACGGTTATTCCTCCTGGTGGAGCGTCTATCGTAGAGTTCAAAGCAACCGTTCCCGGTGAATATGTAATTGTTGACCACGCAATTTTCAGAGCTTTCAACAAAGGAGCTTTAGGCAAAATTAAAGTTACAGGACCGGATAATCCTGCAGTTTATAAAAAGAATCCATAATTTTTTTCTTGTTTCATTGAGGTTTAGCAAATACAAAGCAATGAGAGTTTTTGTCTTCATTTGTGCAGTCATCCTGAATTTGGGTTTAGCTTCCTGTTCAGAGTCTCCCAAAAGTCATCCGAGTACGTCTGTTGCAGATCATCAGTTAGAATTCATTTCCAGTTCAAAAAAAATGATGAAAATAGACAGCGGATCGTACAGAGCTTTTATCGGAAAAGATTCTAACAATATAATTAAAGTAAAATCTTTTTATATTGATGACAGCCCGGTGACCAATGCAGAATATCTCACATTTCTGAAAGCTAATCCTCAATGGACCAGAAGCAAAGTGCTTCGGTTATACGCAGACAGCACTTACCTCAAACATTGGAAAGGCGATTATCAGCTTCCGGAAAAAATAAATCCCGACGCTCCCGTAACCAATGTTTCCTGGTTTTCAGCAGAAGCGTATGCCAAAAGTGTGGGCAAAAGGCTTCCAACAATAGAAGAATGGGAATATGTTGGACTTGCAGACCGCAGTTCTAAAAATGCTTCTGATAAACCTCATTTTACAGATTTTATACTTAGAGAATACCAACAGCGGAAAAGCAATATGAATAAAGTTGTAAGACAAGGTGAACCCAATTTTTACGGCGTTTACGATATGTACGGAATGGTTTGGGAATGGACGTACGATTTCAACTCGGTGATGATGAGCGGAGAATCCAGAAAAGACAATACCACCAACGAGTCTTTGTTTTGTGCCGGTGGCGCCATTACCGCTTCGGATCTTAGAAATTATGCTGCCTTTGTGCGTTATGCACTTCGCGGAAGTATCAAAGCTAACAACTGTCTCAACAATCTCGGTTTCCGATGTGCGAGAGATTTTAAAAATTAATCATAATGAAAAACTTACTTTATATTTTGTTGGCAATGGCAACTTTGTCCTGCAGCAAAAAAAACGAAGAAATAAGTCCCGATTCCATTTATAATGTCAGTTCCAAATGGGAGAAACAGGACGGTAAAACCATTACGTTTTCTGATATGAAAGGGAAAGTTCTGGTTACTGCAATGATTTTTACATCGTGTAAAACCGCTTGCCCGAGACTCACTGCCGAGATGAGAACCATCTCCCAAAAAGTAGGAAAAACCAATCCGGAAGACATCCAGTATGTTTTGATTTCCATTGATCCTAAAACCGATACGCCCCAAGTAATGAAAGCTTATCTGGATACCAATAAATTCGATGAAAAACAATGGACATTTATCCGAAGCAACGAGGATGATACGCGCGAACTCGCCAACGTAATGGCTGTTAAATACAAAGAAATTTCGCCGATAGAGTTTTCGCACTCCAATATCATTAGTGTCTATTCCAAAAAAGGAACTTTAGCTTACCAAAAAGAAGGTTTGGACTCCGGCGATGATGACCTTGTAAAAGAAATTAAAAAACAAATAGAATTATAAAATCAGAAATTATGAAACGATTATTTTTAGCAACATTAATGTTGTCCTTAGCCCAAATTTCCTGTTCCAAAAAAGAGGAAGCTCCAAAAGAAAAACCTCCAGTTGCAGATAATACATCTTATGAGCCGGATGCTTTTCCCACAGTGAAACCTGCCAATCCGGATAAACCGGTTGCAACAGACGATATTTCTGAAGGCAAGTCTTTAGTGGAAGGCTCTGACTGTCTCTCTTGTCACAAGATCGATGCAAAACTAGTAGGTCCTGCTTATCAAGATGTTGCTGCAAAATATACCGATGCAGATATTGATCATCTTGCTACAAAAATAATAGATGGTGGAAAAGGTGTTTGGGGCGAGATTCCGATGACGCCACACGCAGGATTGAGCAAAGAAAATGCACAGAAAATGGTAAAATATATTCTGTCTCTGAAAAAGTAGGGTAGAAGATGATAACCAAATGGGAACGAAAATTTTTTATGTCTTCAGTTCCCGCTTTTTTACGGCATTGCGAGTTTTAATTGTAGTTAGTTTTTAGTAGTTTATCCTTTCGCAATGCTGTAAAAGAGTATTAATTGTAATCCATTTCATTTAGAATTTGACATTAAAAAAACAAAAATTTTTAAAATAATAAAAGATAAAAAAGTATTAAATTATGAATATACAAACAGATTTTATAGGAGACATCGTAGCAGCAGATTTCAGAACCGCAGCAATCTTTAAAAAGTACGGCATTGATTTTTGCTGTAAAGGCGGAAGAACAATAGAGGAAGCTTGTAGTCCGAAGAGTTTGGATAAAGATCAAATCTACTCAGACATAGAAAATCTTCCGAAAACGGATGGAAATTCTATCGATTTCAACAGTTGGCCCTTGGATCTTTTGGCAGATTATGTGGAGAAAACACATCACCGTTATGTGGAAGAAAAAACGCCAGTTCTACAACAGTTTTTAGATAAATTATGCAAAGTTCACGGTGGCGCACATCCGGAGTTATTCGAAATTAGAGATTTGTTTTTTGCGTCTGCACAGGATCTGGGCGCACATCTGAAAAAAGAGGAACTGATGCTTTTCCCATTCATCAAAAATATGGTGAAAGCCAAGATTGATGGCAGTGCTATTCCGCAGCCGCCTTTCGGAACAGTAGAAAATCCGGTAAATATGATGAAGCACGAACATACCGTGGAAGGGGAACGCCTACGACAAATTGCAGAACTCACAAACGAATATACGCCGCCAGCCGATGCCTGCAACACCTACAAAGTGACATTTGCAATGCTTCAGGATTTCGAGAACGATTTACACCAACATATCCATCTGGAAAATAATATCCTTTTCCCAAAATCTATCGAGTTGGAGAAAGAGTTTTCAGTGGAACATTAAGCATCAAAACAAAAATATATGACACCTAAAAAGTTATGGACGTGGCTTGCAGCCGTTATTATTGGTTCCTTTGCTGTCCTCATTTTCTTCGGCGTGGAGATTTACAGGAAAATTCCGCCCGTTCCCGATAATGTGGTGACCACCGATGGTAAAGTGATAGCTACCGGACAAGACATCAAAGACGGTCAGAATGTTTGGCAATCTATCGGCGGGCAGACTGTCGGTAGTATTTGGGGACACGGAGCCTATATTGCACCTGATTGGAGTGCCGATTATCTCCATCGTGAATCTTTGCTTCTTCTGGAAGAACTGGCTAAAAAAGAGGGGAAAGTCTATAAAGATTTACCGGATGACGAGCAGGCAAAATATCAGGTATTACTGAAAAAAGAACTTCGTAAAAATACCTTAGACGAAGCCACCAATACAATTGTGATTTCTCCTGAAAGAGCAAAAGTACAGGCAGAACTGGCAGATTATTACGCTAAAATATTTATGAATGCTCCGGAAATGGCAAAACTGAGAGATCAGTACGCCATCCCGAAAAATACGGTAAAAACTCCGGAAAGAATGGCAAAAATGAATGCCTTTTTCTCTTGGGCAGCCTGGGTTTGCATCACGGATCGTCCTGGTGATGATGTAACGTACACCAACAACTGGCCACACGATGAACTGATTGGCAATGTACCACCGCCATCGTTACACCTTTGGTCCGGTTTCAGTGTGCTGATGTTGCTGGGTTGTGTAGGTCTGCTGGTATTTTACCACGCCCGAAACAAGGAGGAAGAAATCAATTCAAGCGAGATGCTGCCTTTGGAAGATCCGCTCAGAAATATGAAACCAACACCTTCTATGAGAGCAACGCTGAAATATATATGGGTAGTGGCATTACTGATTTTGGTTCAGATGCTTGCAGGCGTTATTACTGCCCATTACGGAGTAGAAGGCAGTGCTTTTTACGGTATTCCGTTGGATGAGGTTCTTCCGCAATCCATTTCCAGAAGCTGGCACGTTCAGTTGGCGATTTTCTGGATTGCAACTTCCTGGCTCGCTACTGGTTTATATATTGCTCCTGCCGTTTCGGGTTACGAACCGAAATATCAGGTTTTAGGTGTCAATGTATTGTTCGGAGCGTTGCTGATTGTGGTTTTCGGTTCTTTGGCGGGACAATGGCTTGGCGTGATGCAGAAATTAGGTTATGTAGATAATTTCCTTTGGGGACATTCCGGTTACGAATATGTAGAACTGGGTAGAATTTGGCAGATCTTATTGTTAGTAGGGTTAATTCTTTGGTTAATTCTTATGGTAAGAGCACTTTTACCCGCATTGAAAAAGAAAGATGGTGACAGACATTTACTATTATTGTTCACACTTTCCGCAGTAGCAATTGCCCTATTCTATGGAGCCGGATTGATGTACGGAAGACAAACCCATATGGCCATTGCAGAATACTGGAGATGGTGGGTGGTTCACCTTTGGGTAGAAGGATTCTTCGAAGTTTTTGCAACCGTTGTAGCAGCCTTTTTATTTACAAGATTGGGATTATTAAGATTAAAGGCAGCAACTCATGCTGTATTATTTTCAACCATTATTTTCCTAGCGGGAGGTATTTTGGGAACGTTCCACCACTTGTATTTCAGTGCGACGCCAACAGCAGTTTTGGCTTTGGGAGCTACATTCAGCGCACTTGAAATTGTTCCTTTGGTTTTAATTGGGTTTGAAGCTTATCAAAATTATCAGATCAGTAAATCTACCAAATGGATCAAAGCATACAAATGGCCAATCTACTGTTTCATCGCCATGTGTTTTTGGAATTTCCTTGGTGCAGGTATTTTCGGGTTTGCCATCAATCCACCGATTGCATTGTACTATATTCAAGGACTCAATACAACCGCAGTTCACGGCCACGCCGCACTGTTCGGAGTGTATGGAATCTTGGGAATTGGTTTGATGATGTTTATGTTGAGAGGATTATATCCTGACAGAGAATGGAATGATAAACTCATCGGCTGGGCATTTTGGCTAACAAATATCGGATTGTTAGTAATGGTAACCATCAGTTTGTTGCCGATAGGAATTATGCAATCCGTAGCCTCTATTAAAGAAGGATATTGGTACGCTCGTTCCGCAGAATTTATGCAGACCGATATGATGCATACTTTACGTTGGCTACGTGTTCCCGGTGACATTTTACTGGCGCTAGGAGAGATGCTGTTGGTAATTTTCATTATCGGACTGAAAACCGGCTGGTCGCTTAAAGAGAAAAGATAAAATATGATTAAAAGCAGGAACCGTCATCTTATTTTGGCGGTTCTTTTTCATTAATTTTAAAGATTAAATATCAATAAAAATTCAATCCTATGAAAAGAAACGAAAATCTCGTACCCTTATCCCGAGACCATCATTTTGGTTTGCTTTGTTGCTGGAAAATCCGCCAGGGCATCAAAAAAGAGGTTTCTTACGAACGCATCAAGAATTACATTAATTATTATTGGGAAAAAAATCTTCATAACCATTTCAAGACTGAAGATGATGTGCTTCCAGAATTGTCGAACGAGGGTTTACAGAACCAAATGGAGAAAGAACATCGCGAAATTAGCTGTTTAATTGGAAGTATCAATCAATCAAATAACCAACAGTTGCTATCAGATTTTGCTGATGCTTTATACAAACATATCCGTTTTGAGGAAAGAAGTGTTTTTCCTTATCTTGAAGAACATCTTTCCGATGAACAGATGGATACAATAGGTTTAGAATTAAACCAACATCATCACAAAGAAGATGATGATTATGAGGATGAATTTTGGAAATGATTATCAATTTTAAAAAATAAATCAATGGAAATCGTATTAAAAAGAGTGTACGAAGATGCTTCTCCCGAAGATGGTTACCGTGTTTTGGTAGATCGGATTTGGCCAAGAGGAATCTCAAAAGAAAAAGCCGCTTTGGATGAATGGGACAAAGATCTTGCACCATCAACAGCGCTTCGGGAGTGGTTTCATCACGATCCTTTGCTTTGGGAAGAGTTTTCCCGGAAATATAAAGAAGAACTTTTGGAGCAAAATCCCGGAAAACCTTTCCTGGAAAAAAATGGGCAACAGGAAAAAATAACGCTGGTTTATGCAGCAAGGGATGAAAAACATTGTCATCCTTTGGTTTTGAAAGACTATCTGGAACAATTGCTCAACAACAAATCAAAAAAATAACTTTGATATTAAATTAAAAACTTTGATATTAAATTAAAAACTTTAACTGAAATGAATCATACTTTAGGAGAATATCTTTATCTGGCAATGGGAGAGTGCAACGGGCACAAAGTGGTAATGGGAATTGGATACACCTACGAATATGCCGACAAAAAAGCAAAACAGTTCGAAGAAGCAAGCCAAGGAAAAGTAAAATATATTGATGTTTCAGTCGTAAAATCTGGTGACAAAGAAAAATGCAAGACTTTAGAAAGACAAGTTTAAATCTTCATTTTTCGATCATTTGTTTTTGGATTTTCAATCGATAATCATACCTTTGAAAAGGATAAGAAAGTCTTATTTTGAATCTTTCTTTTCGCATAATTTATGAGCAATTGGATATATTTGAAACTGTTAGTCTGTACAATTTTAATGTCAGTTATGATGTTGAATTGTAAAAAAAAAGAACCAAATTCATCTGAAAAATCCACTCAAAATTCTTTCATTTCCGTTGCGGCGGCAGCTAATCTTAGGGACGTTTTAGAAGATTTAAAACAAATTTACATCAAAGAAAATCCTGATAAAAAAGTAGAAATTACTTTTGGTTCTTCTGGTTTGCTGGTTCAGCAGATCTTAAATGGTGCACCTTTCGATTTGTTTTTATCTGCCGATACTCAATTTCCGGAAAAATTAAAAAGTGCTGGGAAAAATTATGGAAATCCTAAAATTTACGCTTATGGAAAGGTCGTTTTGTGGAGCTTGAAAAAGGACGTTTCTAAAGGTTTGGATTTGTTGCAAAATCCTGAAATAAATAAAATTGCCATCGCAAATCCTGAGCTCGCTCCATATGGAAAAAATACAGTCGAAGCTTTAAAAAAATCAGGATTATATTCCAAAATTGAAAACAAAATCGTTTGGGCAGAAAACATCAGTCAAGTCGCACAATTTGCGTCGACAGGAAACGCAGATGTAGGTTTCATCGCACTTTCCAATGCTAAAAATAAAGAAATGATGAGGCGAGGAAATTTCTATGAATTATCTGAAAAAGAATGCGCGCCGATTGCCCAAAGCGGAATCGTTTTGAAAGGCAAAAGCCAAACTGAATCTCAAGATTTTTTTGATTTCATCAATTCGGAAAAAGCAAATGAAATTTGGAAACGTTACGGTTATCAAACCAAAATTTCAAAATAAATGCTCGACCAAGACTTCATTTACACCTTGCTCCTCACTGGGAAATTAGCGCTAATTACCACGGTAATCCTCATTCTCATTGGAATTCCGGTTGCGTATTGGCTTTCCTATTCTCGGTTTAAACTGAAATTCATTACAGAAACTTTAATTTCAATGCCGATGGTTTTGCCACCAACAGTGATGGGATATTATCTTTTGGTCGCCTTCAGTCCGGAAAATGCTTTCGGGAATTTTCTTCAAAAATATTGTGATGTTCGGCTCGCTTTTTCGTTCCAGGGAATTGTGATTGCAAGTATCATTGCCAATCTTCCGTTTATGATTCAGCCATTGCAGAACGGGTTTTCGGCTTTGAATGATGATTTGCGACAAGCTTCCTACACAATGGGAAAATCGAAAATAGTTACTTTATTCAAAGTCCTTATTCCAAATATAAAAAAATCTGTTATCACTGGAGTTGCGCTCACTTTTGCCCACTGTATCGGCGAATTTGGCATCGTGATTATGGTTGGCGGAAATATTCCCAAAGAAACCAGGATCGCTTCAGTTGCGATTTACGACCAGGTTCAGGCGCTCAATTTTGAGGCTGCTAACCGTTATGCATTCGTGCTTTTCATCCTTTCCTTTCTTATTTTATTGTTGATTTACAGCATTAACCGAAAAACTAATTTTACCACATTCCGATGATTGAAATTCAGATAAGACATCAAATTTTTACTTCGTCAGGAAATAAATTTCTTGAGGTGAATGAGCGGATTTCAGAAGGAAGTTTTGTGCACGTTTCAGGCGATTCCGGGATTGGAAAAACCACTTTTTTCAAAATACTTTCGGGATTGATTGATCCGGATTTTGGTTTCATTAAATTAAATGATAAAATCTTGCTGGATACTGCCAATAAAATATTTCTACCACCTCAAAAACGAAATATTTCACTGATGTTTCAGAATTACGCCTTGTTCCCAAATATGACTGTGAAACAAAATATCGCTTTCGCACAAACGGAAAAAGACGAAAATATCGTTGATGAATTATTAGAAAATTTTGCCCTCAAAACCTTCGAGAATACATCGCCTTCTAAACTTTCTGGCGGACAACAGCAAAGGGTTGCATTGGCAAGAACTTTAGCCCAAAATGCTGAAATTGTTTTGCTCGATGAACCATTTTCTGCAGTAGATATTGCGATGCGAAAAGTGATGTTAAATGAATTATTGGAGTTTAATAAAAACAATAATTCCACATTATTTGTCATCAGTCATAGTGAAGAGGAATTTGAAAGTTTTTCAACATACAGTTTGAATATCATTTAATTAAAATCATAATTTTCAGCTTTAGATTCCATTAAAAATCCAAGGATTTTAACAAAATTAATTGTTAAAAATTAAAATAATACAAAAATGTCTTATTTGTGATTTCTATCACATCTTTATTTTTATTCAGTATAATAAAAACTATTTCTTTGTAAAAAAATTTATACTTATGAAAGTAAAATCACTTGTAGCTCTTGTATTGGGCTTATTCATTTTTAGTTCTTGTAACAGTAGTGATGATAGAGAAGAAGACATTGCATCAGCAGGAGAAATCAAAACGCATCAGGTTTTAGATGCCAGATCTTATACCAATTGGGTTTATTTTTCATTTTCAAAAAATGAAATTGTAACCGTTACCGATGTTCAAGCTGACAAAAATTGGGACATTATCGCTTACGAATTGGAAAATGGAGAAATTATTTATATCCCTGAGTAATTAATGAAGAATTTTAGTATTTGGTTAAAACTTTGCGTTTTCAATTTCTTTGTTGTGTCGGTTGTCGGCGTGATGATGAGGTACAATATGGCTTTTTCTTTACCAGGATTAACGCACAAATTTACGCAGGAAGCGCATTCGCATTTTGCTTTTTATGGCTGGGTTTCAGCAAGTATTTATCTTTTTGTTACGAAATATTTGAGTGAAATTTCCGAAAAAATAAACTTCAAAAAATACCAATTTTTAATGATTGCTAACCAAATCGGTTCGTATGGAATGTTGTTCACTTTTCTTTATGGAGGCTATTTTTGGTTGTCAATCATATTTGCGTCAATTGCTTTGTTTACGGGATTTGCGTATTTTATATTTTTATTAATTGATACAAAATCAAATAGAAATCCTGAAATAATCTGGTTAAAATCAGGTGCTTTTTTTACCACAATTTCTGCAATTGGAATTTTTGGGTTGGCTTATTTTTCTTCCCGAAAAGATGAATTTGAAGTGCTTTTTAGAGCCTCAACTTATTTTTATCTGCATTATCAGTACAATGGATTTTTTCTGTTTTCGTGTGTCGGTTTGCTTATGATTTCATTAAAAAAGTACGGCATTCAAATCTCAGAAAACTTGAATAAAACTATATTTTTCCTTTTATTCATCGGTTGTTTTTTCGGTTACGGACTTTCAATTTTATGGACAGAAATTCCTGATTTGTTGTATGGATTTTTTACCATAGTTTCACTCATTCAACTTTTAGGAGCGTGGAAACTTTGGAGTTTTGTTTGGAAAAATCGATCGAAATTCTCAGAAAATCATTTCATTCAAAAATTATTATTGGCAGTTGTCGGATTTTCTTTTTTAATGAAGTTTATCTTGCAAATTGCTTCTGCTATCCCGTCTTTAGGCATTTATGCATTCAACAGCATCAATATTGTCATTGCGTATTTGCATTTGGTTTTACTATTGGGAATTAGTCTTTTTCTAATATGGAAAATAGTAGATTTGGACTATTTTAAATTTGATAAAACAGTGAATTGTGGTATTTTATTAATGGTTTTCGGTATTGTTTTAAATGAAATCATCTTGTCATTGGCAGCTATTTTTTCCATCTTTTATATTCCGTTTTTGAGTGCAAAATATTGGTTGCTATTTGCCTCAGTTATCATTATGATTTCAATCGGTTCTTTTATCAAATCTTTAAAAGTAGACTAACTTTTTGGTAATTTCATAATCTTTTGATTCTCATTGATGTTATCGTCAATTTTCTCATATTATTTTTATTGAATTATCGATGGTTTTGATGGTGAAATTAGTATGATATAAATCCTTTTTTTCGTGCTTAAAAAATGTTGTTATTCTTGACATAACAACCTCTGAAAATCTTAAATTTGTTAGGACTTTCAGCACGGTTATTTTCTCTTGTAACTACTATGAAATGTCGGAACTCAAACAATTAATTCAATTTATAAATAATGAACAAAAAACCTGCACACAACTTTTATATTCCTGTGATGGGACTCGCTTACACAATCGATAGTCCAATCCGTGTTGCTCAATTTGGGATTTCATCTGTAGTTTCAATTATAGATGACGAAATTGTTGAGAGAATGCGAGATTTTTACAGTAAAAAATTCAATTTCGATTTTAAAGAAATTTCAATTAAATCTGAAGACCACAGAGCGGAGAGAATCACGGCTTATCTGGATATGATGGACGATATTGTGACCAAAAAGTTTAAGGATTTCAAAGAGGAAATTTCGAAAAATACAGAAACTCTCAAACAGTTTATCGGAATGTTGCCAAGCACTTCCGGCTTGAAAGATGGTTTGCAAAATATCCTCAATAAAAAAGATAATCTGGCGGAAAGCATCAAAAATTTCGTTGATAATCATTTAAATCCAGGTGAAATAGATGTGAATATTATGACGAAAGTAGACAAGGATAATTTTGTGAAAAATGTTCAGCTTCCAACGATTTATAATGATGCACACGCTTCTTTGCGAGGTTTTGCCAATAGCAAATTGTCGTCATCCGTCATTTTTTCTGCCGGAATGAATCCAAGATTGTATAGTTATCTGGAAGAGTTTGAAGATTTTTTTCCTAATGAAAATGGTGAATTGAAAAAGAAAATCATTCTTAAAGTCAGCGATTTTCGCTCTGCGATGATTCAGGGGAATTTTCTTGCGAAAAAAGGACTTTGGGTTTCAGAATACAGAATTGAATCTGGACTAAACTGCGGTGGACACGCCTTCGCAACCGACGGACTTCTTATGGGGCCAATTATGGAAGAATTCAAACAAAAGAAAAACGAGCTTCAAGCTTCGGCTTTTGCTCTCTGGAAATCAGCCTTGGAGCAGAAAGGGAAAATGACAACTTCCGAACCTTTGGAAACCAGAATTTCTGTGCAAGGTGGTGTTGGAACTTCTGAAGAACACGAGTTTCTTTTGACCACATATAATGCAGACAGTGTGGGTTGGGGTTCGCCATTTTTGCTGGTTCCAGAGGCAACTTCTGTGGATCAGGAGACCAGGAACCTTTTGATAAATGCAAAAGAAGAAGATTATTACCTGAGCAATATGTCGCCATTGGGAGTTCCGTTTAACACAATCAGAGGCACGAGCAATGATGAAATCAAGGATATGAATATTTCAAATCAAAAATTTGGGAGTTCTTGTCCAAAGAAATTTTTGGCGCTCAGCAAAGAATTTACACCTAAAGGAACTTGTACGGCTTCCAAAAAATATCAGGATATAAAACTGAGTGAATTGAAAACTAACAGGTTAAAATTGACTGATAAACAATACGAGAAACAGAAGCAAAACATTACAGAAAAATCTTGTCTTTGTGTTGGACTTGCAAATTCTGCATATTTGGAGTTAGATATCCCGGTAAAAGGGGAGAAGCAAGGTGTTGTTATTTGTCCGGGACCGAATCTTAGTTTTTTTGATAAAGAGGTTTTACTTTCGAAAATGGTTCGTCATATTTATGGTTATGAGAATGTTTTATCAGATGATCGACGTCCTCATTTGTTCATCAATGAATTGAAACTGTATGTCGATTATTTTAAGAATGAAATTCTGGAATTCTCTGAAGAAATCACCAAATCTCAGGTGAAAAAGTGGGAGATTTTCAAAGGAAATTTGCTGAAAGGAATTGCTTATTACGAAGAACTTTTTGCCGAAACCAATTATTTCAAACCAAAATTAGATTCTATTTTTTCTGACTTAAAATCTTTCAAACTGAAATTGAATCAAATCAAAATTCCTCAATTATAATAACTGAATTCATAAATCACTTGGCACACCCATCATCTGCATCACGCTTCCAAGATCTTTTAAATCTTTGATTTTGTACTTGAACATAATCAGTACCTTTTCTTTTACAGCAACCGCAAGATGGTGGATAGGGCAAGGGTTATCTCCATTACACTGTTTAAGTCCTAAGAGGCAGGAAGTAAGAACTTCTTTTCCCTCGAAATTTTCATAAATATCTTTGATTGTCAGGTTTTCAAATTGTTCATCAGTCAGAAAAAAACCGCCCCCTTTTCCTTTTCCTGAAGAAATCAATTGTTTTTTGGTCAGCTGCTGCAAAATTTTTGAAGTAAAATAAGTGGGCGTTCCTATTTGTTCTGAAATATCAATAATTCCTATCTTTTTCCTCTCGGTTGCAAGAACTATACAGGCTTTAATTGCGTATTGACAAGTATTGGAAAATATCAACATTGATTTTAATTAATAATTTAATCTAGACCCTCAGATTTATTACTCTGAACAGAATAGAATGTAAAAATACAAAATCTTTATCTATGATTTTCCTGTTTGTTAGATGTGAGTAAAGTTTTAAATCAATTGAACGAATCTTCAGCATGTTTAACATTATTTTAATTCCGCATATAATTTCGATGTTAAGAATGTGATGGTAAATTTATATACGGATCTTAAATCGATACACTAGATAACAAAAAAATCCACCAAAACTTTTGGTCGATTTTTTTGTTGAAAGAAAGGAATGTAATAAAGGTTATTTCAGCCTGAAATTCGGTGCAATCTTCAAACCGATCCAAGTCCAGGTTTGTAAGTTTTTTGGTTCCGGAACATTTTTAAGAAACTTCATACTTTCTCCTGAAAACATAAACGAATGTCCTAGATTAGCTGTGATGACTTTCCCAACTTTTTGCGTGAAAACCAAATCTAATTCGGTTCCTAAATAATTGGAATATTTTTCTCCCAAATTATTTAAGCCCAATTTTCCATTGGATGTAAATGCGTGAAAATTGGCTTGAAGATTAGAATTTGAGTTAAATTTATAAGTAGATTTCAGATAATAATCGTTCAAGCCAAAACTGTTGAAATGATTTGTCCCGAAATAAAAATAATCCATAAAACCATTATAAAGATGATTAGTTCCGTACAGAGGACTGAAAGATCTATTCTTGCCGGCTTCCGTATCAAAACTTCTTCCGGAAAGCCATTCTGTTCCCAAAACCACGTTAAATTTCGGTATGATGATGAAGTCTGAATTTACAGAAAATTGATAAGCAGATTTACTTTGAGCGGCTGTATTTTTTCCGGTTTGATAATAAGCAGAACCAAAAAAACCGAAATTTTCAAAATATTTTTTTGAGTTAATTCCTACGGTCAACATATCGTAATGTGTACCAGACGGGTTTTGTAAAACCTGGTTCAAAGCGATTGCGGAGAACTGTAACTTGTTTTTTCCTGTGTATTGGTAATGGATGATTTGTAGATATTTTGTGATTTCTCCGGCTTCTGTAATATTATAAACTTCTTTGTCGGGAAGGTCATTCGCGTCATTGTCGTCATTATTGTAAGTAATAACGGTTTCTAATTTTGAACTCGGAGTTAATTTGAAAATACCTTTTAAAGCATCAAAACTTCGTCCCTGCATTGCCCAATCCAATGCCCCAATTAATCGTTCGTTGTCGTAAGAAAGAATTTGCCGTCCCAATTTTAAGGCAAATCGTTCTGAAAATTGATAATTGGCCCAAGCCTCATTCAGAATAAAATTCTGATTTTTACTTGCAGTAGAAGAGGTTTCACCCCAAGTTCTTACGTCTTGTGCAGAAATGTAAACTTCCAGATTTTTATAGTAATAATCAATTCCGAAACGAGCTCTTGATACAACCGTCGTTTCTGCTGATTTTCCTTTTGGGATTAGCGTTCTTGCTCCGTTATCCAGTTCGGCTCTTGTTCTGAGGTCAATGTTCATTTTCAGGCTGTCGACTTGTGCATTTGTGATTCCAAAAGCAAAGACCAGAAAGCTGATGGCGATTTTAGTTTTATACATCTTCTTATTATTCGGTGGTTATTTTATAGGTTTTATGACAAGCAACACAGTTGTTGAGCAATTGATTGAGCTTTTCCTGAGTTAGTTGGCGGTCGTATTTCTTTTTTGCCATTTTTGCCATCACATCAAAAAGTTCGTGAGTTTGAAAGCCCATTTGTTTAAATTCAAACGGTAAAGATTTTACAAGACCTTGTGGCACCGCATCCACTTTGCAGGTTCCGGATTGTTGTCCGACTTTTGCAATGATTTCAGGATCATTTTTAGCAATTCCTTCGTTGATCTTTTGGACGCTTTCCAGAAAACCTCTCATTTCTGCCATAACAAACTCCCGGTTTTCTTTTGCCATTTTGATTTCATATCTTCCCTCTTTTTCAGCAATTACCTTTTCACCCTTGAAAAAAAATTGATAGATCAATCCCGCATTCAGAGCGATAGATATCAACAGTAAAACTGAAGTTATTTTCTTTTGCATTACAATTTTTTAAATTAATAAACGAGCTTAAAGGAAATACTAGCAAGGTCTTTCACATCCTTTTTTTGTATAGAAATGCCAGTTGACGGCGGTTGCACAAACACATCCTACCACCAAAAACCAAAAGAATAATCTGGAATCTCCAGTCAATGCTCTGGATTGTGTGATCAAAATATTAAATACGAAAGGACCAAATGCAGCCACTGCTGCTGTCCAGCCGATAACACCTGCTGCTTTTCTCGGTGATTCTGAAAAAATAACTGGAAACTGTTTGAAAGTCGCTGCATTACCTATACCTGTGAAGAAAAATATGGCTAATACTATGAGAAGAAATCCCTGAAATTGATCCGGTGAAGTTGGGGTCAGGTAACCGCCAAGAATCAATCTGGAAATTAAAATTATCAATGATATTCCTGTAAAATGGGTCAGATATGCTCCACCGATCTTGTCCGCAACTTTTCCAAAAATAACTCTGGATGCTGAACCGATAAGGGGACCGTAGAAAGCGAACTGCAAAGGGTCAATGCTTTTATCCAAAGGCGTGTAAAGATTTTTTATCATCAGGGGGAAGGCCGCAGAAAATCCTGCAAAAATTCCGAAGGTCATTATGTAGGTCATCGTACAATACAAGGTGTGACGGTCTTTGAAAATATCCAGCTGCTCTTTGAAAGAAGCTTTTACGGGAATACTTTTTAATGAAAACCAAGCCCAAATTCCAACGATCAATAAAGGAATCACATAGATAAATGCAGTATTTTCCAGGTAGATCGTTTTTCCGGTTTCCACGATGATTTCACCGCCGCCTAAAAATGAGAACAGTGTAAGACTCATAATCAAAGGAGAGAGTAGCTGTACCAGACTTACCCCAAAATTACCGACACCTGCCTGGATTCCGAGTGCTGTTCCTACCTCCTTTTTAGGGAAAAATAATGAAGTAGACGGCATGAAGGATGAAAAATCTCCACCTCCAATCCCTAATAAGAATCCTATCAGCATAAAATAAGTGAATGATGTTTGGGGATTCATCACAGCAAATCCTAACATTAAAAGAGGAATTATTTTGATCAGTGAACTGATTGAAATAACTTTTCTTGTTCCGTATATGGGAATTAGAAATGTATTGACGATTCTTAGAATACCACCCGCCAGTCCGGGCATAGCGGCCATCCAGAAGAGCTGGTCATCTGTGAATTGAAAACCGATGTGCGGAAGTTTGATAACGATAACACTGTAAAGAAACCAGGTTGCGAAAGAGAAAGTAAGTGCAGCTGTGGTGATGGCCAAAGTTTTCCAAGCTATCTTTTTCCCACTGCGTTTCCAAAATTCTTCATTTGACGGATCGTAGTCCGTTAACCAATTTGACTCGTTCATATTGTAGTAATTTATTCTTTTAGTTTATTTTAATCTTTGTTGTTGTTGACGTGCTCAATTCTGTCTTTAAGATGCGGTGCAGCATTGTTTGTCATTTTTTTAATAACCTGATTCATCCAGAACAATGAGATAGCGGAAATAAGAAATACGAAAATCCATGAACTGGTCCATAACCCTGAAAAATCTAATAAATATCCAAAAAGGATAGGACCAATAAATCCGCCTAGACCACCAATTAATCCAACCATTCCGCCGACAACACCGACTTCATTCGGAAAATATTCAGGGATATGTTTATAAACTGCTGCTTTACCGATTCCCCACATAATGCCGATGAGAATCACCAAGATTGAGAAAACCCAGATGTGTGCTTCAAATTTGATCAATGTGACACCTTGTGCCAAAAGCTGCTTTTTCTGTACGCGCTCGTTTTGTTTTACTAAAATTTCCTGCCATGAAAAGGATTCGGGTAATACTGAAGTTTGTTGGGGAATCTCAGGTTTTGCACTGATAGCAAATTCGGCATTATCAAGAATGATCTTTTCATTTCCAAAACTTTTTACGATTCCTGTTTTTTTTGCTGTGATGCCTTTTCCGGGAGTTAGAATCTCCATTTTCGGAAGCATTAGAAGTCCGCTTAAAATCAGTGAAGAGTATAAGACCCAGTACATCACTTTTCTAGCACCGAATTTATCTGAAAGATAACCGCCAAAAGCGCGGATAACGCCACTGGGTAAGCTGAAGGCTGATGCCAAAAGTCCTCCTAAAACCAATGAGGTTTTGTAGACACTCACATAGTAAGGCATCAACCACTGAGAGAAAGCGACAAATAAGCCGAATACTAAAAAATAATAAAGACCAAATCGCCAGACTCTCATGTTCGAGAGAGGTTCGAGAAGTTGTTTTGTAGACTTGTTTTGTGCGGTAACTTTCTTATTTTTCACAAAGAGTAGAAAGATGCATCCTATGATGACCAATGTAATTCCATAGAGTATGGGAAGCATTCTCCATCCATTCTCTGGGTCTTCGGCAGATAGATAATTAAGTAGAGTGGGGGCAAAAAATGTGGTTAAGGCAGCGCCTGAATTTCCCATCCCAAATATTCCCAAGGCACGTCCCTGCCATTCTTTTGGATACCAAGCTGATGTAAAGGCAATTCCTACGGCAAAACCTGTCCCAATCATTCCGAATAAGGCACTTAGCAGAAAGTAGATCCAATAGGAATCTGCAAAATAGAGTAGGAACAATGGAACACTGCAAAGAAGTAGTAGGGTTGAAAATACAGGTTTTCCACCGTATTTATCAGTTAAAATTCCCAAGGGTAATCTCATAATGGAGCCCGTAAGAATGGGAATTCCGAGCAGCCAGCCAGTTTCGACGACTGACCAGTTGAAAATATTATTATCTACGAGATAAGTTACGAGAACTCCGTTCAATGTCCAGCAAGCAAAACAAATGGTAAAAGCCAGTGTATTTAATACTAGAATTTTGTGAGCGGAAGATAAATTTGCATCCATTGATTGTCTTTTTTTAGATGTTTATTATTTCTTCAGCAAAGATATTATAAATAAGACATTTTTGTCTTATTTTGATTTTTTTTTCTATTTTTGTGTCATAAATCATACTGCTCGTTATCCTACAGGAAGCTGATACAGGATTTTGTTTATTGTGTGTAATGTCTCCATTAAAACTTTAAAGATGAAGCAAATCGTCGGAATCAAAATCATACTATATGTACATGATCAAAAAAGAAGCACAGAATTCTATACTGTCTTATTTCGAAGGAAGCCTCATATTAATGTTCCGGGGATGACAGAATTTATCCTATCTGATCACTGCAAATTAGGATTGATGCCCAATGATGGTATTGTAAAAATTCTGAAGGATTTTATGCCTCATCCTGATAGGGGAAATGGTATTCCACGCTGTGAGCTATACCTGCGAACAAATGGTGTAACTGCCGAGTATGATAACGCTTTACAGATTGGAGCAAAGCTCATCTGTGTTGTTAAAAGTCAGAACTGGGGAGATGATGTCTGTTCGCCTTGGAGAGAATTTTGTGAAGAATTAATTGCAACAGAAATTTTAAACTGGCGGCCTTTTAGATACATCGACTATAGATTTAAGAAAAAAAGTCAATCACCTATAATTGATTTGGATATGGGAGGTAAAGGTCTTTTTATTTATGAAGTTTTTGATTTAGTAATTAATGATGACCAAATGCCATTACTTAAAGATTTAAAGAATAAAACATCTGAAAATTACATCTGGGTTACGGATGAAGTTATTCAAACACTAGGTGATGAGAGGGGTTCGAAATCTTTTCCACATGAAATTGGACCACATACAAAGTATGCACAAAACTTAAAATGGAGTAAATAAAACATCAACTACCATTTACATAGAAAAACCTTTAAATACTTTTATTTAAAGATTTTTCTATGTAACTCTTTTTTTTAACAATTATTGCCGATTTTTATTGAGTATTAAATCGGAACTTTTTATCTATTATTTTTTTAAGTTGGTATCTTCTTTTAGGTAATTATAAATTTATAAAATTGCTAATTAATGTATTTGCAAACAAGTATTATAATGAACTAAAACTTTCATCTAATAATTCTTTATATTTCAATCTGATATGTAATAACCAGAAATGGAATTGTATTTCGTAGATAATATTTTAAGAGATGATTAATGATGAGAGTTTAGCAAGTTTATTCAAATCTTCTACAAAAGTGTTCGGAAAATCAACCGCTGAGGTCAATCACAGGTACACGTTTTTAGTTGAGGCTGTATGTAATTTCTACGAATATTATTTATTAGTAAAATTCTTTCTAAAAACGTTTCAGAGGTTGGAATATCAGTGAATAACCAATCTTTTACGATTTTAAAAGATTACGATTGTTTCTGGCAATATAAATAAGAAGTTTACGGGAGTAAATTGGAACTTTACCAATCCTGAATGTAGGAATTTTGCCAGAAGAAGACCAGTTAATGATTGTTTGAACTGTCGTGCTAAACATTTCTGCAACTTCCCGTTGACGCATTTGATCTTCTGGCGGTGGGTAATAGTAGGGGGATAGGATATCATCATTTGATACCTCAATTTGCAGTTCTTTTTCAGACTTTGACTGTAAACCGTCTTTGATGAATTTAGCCATTTTTTTATTTTTATTAGATTCAAAATTCACATTAAGAAATAGAATAATTTAATGATGACTTTTATTTACTTGGTTTGTCTGACTTTGGCCATTATGGAATAAACTGAACATATCTCTGACACATATCTCTCCAGATATTTATGCTATCATTTTTTCACTTGTTTTTGTTCTATGGTACCCATTTAATTTTGAAAATGTTTTAATTTTTATTGTCATCTATAGCTAATACATTCCATTTATCAAGCTCCCGCTTATGATGTTGCTCAGAAATTTTAACATATCTTCTAAAACTTTTCTCGTCCTTGGAGTTGGTCTGTGCTTTAACAATCCTTTCGGGAATATCTAGAAACAAACTATTAGTAATAAACGTTTTCCTGCCAGTATGACTTGTAATTATATCACATTTTCTAAATGTTTCGTCAAATCTTTTTGAGCCACAATAACGTGTTAATTGAACTTCCTCGGTAAGTCCAATTTCTTCACAACATTTTTGAATCGCTTCATTTAATTTCTGTGAAGATATCCTTGGGATTGGGTAATAAATTGTACCCTCATATTTTGCAATTAGTCTTTTAGCTAATTCCGTTAAAAATACCTGATGTTGTACTGTCTTAGTTTTTTTTACCGCAAAAAGTAAATAGTCGCCAGATACCGAAACATCATTTAGATCGTAAATGTCAGAATGTCTCTGTCCAGTTAAAGCAAGCAGGCAATACATATCCTTTGCTCTTTCCATAGAAGCATTGTCAAACTTATGGTTATAAAGTAGCATCAGCTCTTCTGCAGTAAGATAAACAACTTCAATTTCGTCTTCTTTAGCCATTAATTTCTTAAACTTTAAGGAACTGTGATATCCTCTTTCGAAAGCCCAATTTAAAAATGCCTTTAATGTTTTGACAATTTTAGCATAGTAGTTATTCAATGTTTGTCTTTCATTATAGCAATAGTCCATAAAAATTTCTTCAAATTGATAATCAATATTATCAAGTCTCAATTCGAATTTTTTGCTCTTTTCAAATGAGATCAGGAAATTTTTCACAGAACCATATTTTGTGATTGTTCCCTTTGTTTTTGTCAGTCTGGAAACTCGGATATATTCATCAAACGCATCGAAAAATCCTATAGCCACTTTAACATCATCACCTTCATACTTTTCATTGAATAATGTTTCAGTAAATGACAATTCATTATATTTGAAAAAAGAAAATATTTTTTCAACCTTCTTCTTTTCGCTAGCTATAATTTCGTTGAAAATTTCATAATCTTCATAAAATGGATTTCCCTTGTGATTTATAATAATTTGCAACTCATTATTCCAATCATCAAGTAACGTTTTAGTGGCTAAGTTTTTTCTTATTCTATGATTGCCATTTTTAACTATTAAACGCATTGGAATCAATCCGTTTAGATTGATTTTATCTTTTCTCAATTCAAAATAATATCTCATTTTAACTACTTTTTAATAGGGGGCTGAAAGGGGGGCTAACCTTTAATAGAATTCAATTAATACATATTAAAACCTATTAAAGAGTGTTCATAACTACCTGATAATCAGTAGTAAAAATAAATAAAAAATAGTTAAAAACCAAATTTACTCCAGGTGGGACCACAAAAACGCCTTTTTTAAGGCGTTTTTTTTATTTATTTCACTCATATACAACTAATTGCATTTTTTTTGAAAAAATAATTTATCAATTTTTATCATTATTTCGGTAACAATTCGGTAACACTTTTTTAAGTGTTTTTATTTCTACTTTTGTAGCACATTAACACTAAATAAAATGGCTAAAACACTTATTAACATTAGGTATAACCGCAGAAATAAATTAGATAAAAACGGTTTTGCATCAATTCATTTAGAATTAAGATTAAACGGAAAGAGAAAAATTATAGATACTAAAATTAAGGGTAAACCGGAATTTTGGGATAATTCAAAAAATCGTTTCAAATCTTCTCATCCTAATAGCATCCAACTTAATCAGCGATTGAATCAAATTCTTACAGACTATGAAGAATTTGAACTAAGTTTTTTAAACTCCAAAAAGCCTTTTTTTATAGATATGTTTGATGATGTTTATAAAAAAAATGATTTTTCAAGTTTTAACGAGTTTTTTAAAATAGAGTTGGAAAATTCAAACCTTACAGAAGCAACTAAAAAGAATCATAGAAGCACGCTAAGGCGTTTAAATCAGTTTAATAATAACATTCCTATCAATGGAGTTAATTTTGAATTATTGCACGATTTTGAGCGGTTTGTGAGATCTTCTAAATGTGACGTAAAATTTAAAAATCAGCCATCAAGAAAATTAAACCAAAATACAATTTATAAGTATTTCAAAAACATTAAAACCTATATTAATTTAGCGATTAATAAAGATTTAATTGATATTAATCAATATCCATTCAAGAAATTTAAAGTTAAAAAGCTGGAAAGCGAGAGACAATATTTAACGCCTTTAGAAATTGAAAAAATTGAAAATTGTATTTTGAAAAATGATTTGGAGAAATACCAATTAGCAAAGGATTTGTTTTTATTTTCTGTTTATACTGGATTGCGATTTTCGGATGTAATGAGTTTGGAAATTTCTAATATCGTTTATATAAATGGCGAAAATTGGATAATAAAAAAAGCTGTAAAGAACATAAATACAACCGAAAAACCTGTTAAAATTCCCATTGAAACACTTTTTAACGGAAAGGCAAAAGATATTATTTACAAGTATTACAAGCTGGGCAACTCTAATATTTTTCCGGATGTAACAAATCAGCATCTTAACCGATGTTTAAAGAAAATAGCTAACGAAAGCAAGATAAATAAACCAATAACTTTCCATTCTGCAAGACATACTACCGCAACTTATTTACTGTACAAAGGTGCTAATATTACTACAGTTCAAAAGATTTTAGGTCACACAAAAATAACTACTACACAGATTTACGGTCATATAATGGATAACACTATTTTAAATGATTTGAAAGCAATTAATTTTTAAAATTTATTTTATTTAGTAAATATTATCTTAATATTTTGAATTGATAATTATCTTTACAAAAACTTTTATTAAGATGTTTAACAATTATTTACCTCAAATATTGATTTGTTTAGGAATGATTTTCACTTTTTTTGGTGGTGCAATTGCATTTCACAGAAATAGACAATCTACAGCTTTGATTAAAAATTTAGGAAAATCAAATTTAGATCTAACTCAAAAATTGCATAATCAAATAACTGGAGGTGACTCATTTCCAATTTTAAATGTATCAATAATAAAACAAAATAATAATCAATTAGCTTTATTAACTGTATTCAATAAAGGTAAATTTCCACTAAGTGCTGTAGAGATATATTACTGTGATGCGGACTTTATGTCTCAAAATTTCCCAAACAACAATGGCGAACTTTCTGTAGAAATGCTTACTCATTATCGAACAATCAGCCTACCAAGTATAAAAGAAAACACTACTACAATGACACAAGAAGCTGTAAATGTTCAAGAGGGGAAAATAGTTAGATTAAGTGTTCAATTAAGTGCAAATAGTGGAAGCTTTGCAGAAGAATTATTAGTTGCTAAAAGGGATGGAAATCTTTTTTATGCATATAGAATTAATACTATCGGAGAAAAACCAAAGATTTTGGAAGAATATATTAGTCCTAATTTTCCAACTGATACAAATGGAAAAATCAATTGGATAATGAATAGGTAATTTTTAAATTTAGTATGCAAATTTATTCAATGTGATTATTCTAATCTAAGAATAACGCCTTTTTTAGGGTATTTTATAGATTAGAATATAGATTTTTATCCTGTTTGCATTTGTGTTGCACTATTTACAGCCCTTAATAGTATTTCCTGCACTTTGTCGCCAAGATTACTAACTCCGGTTTCTGTTTTATCAACGTAAATATTTGTATGGTCTTGTAGCTTATTGATGCTAATATTTATAGTTGTTAATTTATTTCCGCCGTCAGTAATTCCATCGCCTTTTTTCTTCTTTTTTTCGGAATCTGCATCATCTTTTTGTTTTCCTTTTCCTGCAAGTCCTGGGATGGCATTTAAATAATCGCTTGCATTTCCTTTTTCTCCAACATTTAGCCCTTTGAAAGAGTTTTGTATTTTATTCCAATCCTTAGTGATTCCGTTTGAATCAACCTCTATTCCTATTTTTTCGGTTGCTTTCTTTATTCCGGCTACGTTTTGCGCCGTCTGTTTTACATAATCAGCTTTTTGTTTCTTTTTTTCATTTTCTAAATACGCAATCTCTCCGGATGCTTCCGTTTTAATTTTTTCTTTTATTTTAGAAAATGCACCGGAAAAATCGCCATCCATTGCCATTTTAATTGCATCCCCAACCTTACTAAAAACACCTACGATAGTTTGGGCGGTATCTTTTGCATTTAGAATAATCATATTAAATCCATTCTTAAAGTTTTGGATTCCGTAATTAAACATTAATTTAATTTGCTCCCAACTCAACGCAAAAATTTGCTTTAATGCATTCCAGCTTTCACCCCAACCGGATGTGTATTTAGTAGCCATTCCGATAACTGTTATTAATCCAACTATCCCAATAACAATCCAGCCAACAGGAGATATTGCAATTACAGCGTTTAAAATTCCCCAAGCTATTGCAGTATCTAAAATATAGGGTGCCAAAGGTTTTATAAAGTTTGTAAACTCTATTAATCCAGTTGTAAACCAATTAACAACCAATAAAACGCTACTCATAACATCGCCGAACATTGTCATTGCATCAGATGTTGAAGATACACCAAATACACCATCAAAAGCAACTTTAAAAAATTCTCTAAATGCATTTACGACAGGATAAATATTTTGCCAAAGCAAATCAAACCAATGCGCAATTTGTGGCAAATGGTCTTGTAATACTTGCAAAATAGTTACTGCACCGCCTAAAACATCCGAGAAAATTCCACCGCCATAACCGCCAACAGCTACGAGGAACCCCCACCATTGATCCGCAAGATTTGAAAGCTGACCGCCCAAAGTTTTAGAAACGACCTCCATAGAACCAGCAACCCCGGTCATTGCACCATAACCAATAATAGCATTTTTTATCGCCTGTTCATTGTTTTTAACTTCTTTGGTAACACCTTTAAAAGTTAATTTTACAATATCCCCGGATTTTGATGCTTTTATTCCGAATTCTTTCATCCTTTCAAATTCCCCGGTTTGTGCATCCAATATTGCTTCAACAATTTGGTCAAAGGATTTACCTTGAGAGCTGGCAAGATCTCCCATTTTTGTTAGTTCTTGATATGTCGGGTATATACCACGATTGACGAGTTTTATAAATCCGCCTGTTAATTCGTTGAGCTGGTACGGTGTTTTAGATGCAAAATCCGTTAGCATTGCTAACGCTCCAGAACCTATTTCTTTACTCTGAAATGTATTAGATAATACCGCATCAAATTTTTCATATTCCGATCGGGCTTCTATAACTTTGCTCGTAAAACTTTGAATACTGGCTAAGGCAAAAACACCCACCAAAGCGGATTTGAGTTTTCCTAATCCTCCGGTTACTCGTTGGGATTCTCTTTCTATACCGCCCAAATCTTTAACAAAATCCTTTGCACTTCGTGAAGCAACACCAACACTTTTTGCAATATCTTTTATTCCTGAGCTGGCGTAATCTTTCATTTTTACAATAAATTCGTATGCATTCATTTATATAAAAATTTAATATTAATTATTACTAAAAAATGCTTCCAAACTGTTTAAAATAGTAGGGAAGCATTACAAAACCAAATAATAAAACGTAGAATTTAATCGTTTTTGAGATTGTTGTAATTAACAGAAATATTTTTTCCGTTAATATCTAAATATTTGTTTAAAACAAAATCAATATCAGAATTATTATTTAATTCTGATATTTCATTTAGTTTTTCAATAATTGTATTTAAACTGGAATTAATTATTTCCTGTTTTTCATTGGTAATAAAAATAGAATAATGGTTTTCCCAATTATCTAATACGCTTTGTTTTACTTGTACGATACCATCATCAACAATAAAACTATCGGCATACTGATAAAAATTTCTTTTTGGATCATTATCCCTATAAATAATATCATCACTAATTTGTGATATAATATTTTTTAGTTCTGTGGGAATGTCTAAAAGTTCAAATGTTTTGCTTTTATCTAATGTTAATCCGTTTATTACAGCAGGTTCAGTAACAATTTTATCAACAAAAAATCCTTTAGGATTTTGAAATAATTCAGATAAATCATTTTCATCTATCGTAATTGCATCAATATTAATACTAAGTATTTTATCAATATATGTTTGAAAATGATTTTTGTAGTAGTTGTATTCTTTTAATGTTTGATTGTAGCCATATTCATTAAAAGCTACTTTTATTGGTGTAAATTCCATACGTTTTTTTACAAAAATAATTTTAAAATAATATGTTTTACCATTATTTTAAATACTGATAGAAATTCAAAAATTAATTTATCAAAAAATAAAAATGCTTCCAAACTATTATAAATAGTAAGGAAGCACAAAACCTGTCAATTTTAAGTTAAAAACATTCAAAAGTAAATTTAAAAATTGTATATATCCTCATAGCTTTAAATATTGATATAAATTAATAAAATAATTTATCAGGTGTTGCGTCCGGTGCATTAGATTCCGGATGTCGATATAGGGCCGGATTATTACCGGGATCCGCTCCAGGTTCCAGCGTTCCGGATCTGGGATATCGGGCCAGTCGTTGCGTCCGGTGCATTAGATTCCGGCAGAAAAGCGCGACAACAATAGCCGGATCCGCTCCAGGTGTTGCGTCCTGGTGCATCTTCCGGATGTGGGATGTAGGGCCGGATCATTACCGAGATCTGCTCCAGGTGTTGCGTCCTGGTGCATCTTCCGGATGTGGATATAGGGCCGGATCATTACCGGGATCCGCTCCAGGTTCCAGCGTTCCGGATCTGGGATATCGGGCCAGTCGTCGCGTCCGGTGCATTAGATTCCGGCAGAAAAGCGCGACAACAATCGTCACAACGGTTTCTATTAGATTCCGGCTAAAAAGCACGACAACAATCGTCACAACGGTTTCTATTAGATTCCGGCAGAAAACCGCGACAACAATCGTCACAACGATTTCTATTAGATTCCGGCAGAAAAGCGCGACAACAATCGTCACAACGATTTCTATTAGATTCCGGCAGAAAAGCGCGACAACAATAGCCGGATCCGCTCCAGGTGTTGCGTCCTGGTGCATCTTCCGGATGTGGGATGTAGGGCCGGATCATTACCGGGATCTGCTCCAGGTGTTGCGTCCTGGTGCATCTTCCGGATGTGGATATAGGGCCGGATCATTACCGGGATCCGCTCCAGGTTCCAGCGTTCCGGATCTGGGATATCGGGCCAGTCGTCGCGTCCGGTGCATTAGATTCCGGCAGAAAAGCGCGACAACAATCGTCACAACGGTTTCTATTAGATTCCGGCTAAAAAGCACGACAACAATCGTCACAACGGTTTCTATTAGATTCCGGCAGAAAACCGCGACAACAATCGTCACAACGATTTCTATTAGATTCCGGCAGAAAAGCGCGACAACAATCGTCACAACGATTTCTATTAGATTCCGGCAGAAAAGCGCGACAACAATCGTCACAACGGTTTCTATTAGATTCCGGCAGAAAAGCGCGACAACAATCGTCACAACGGTTTCTATTAGATTCCGGCTAAAAAGCACGACAACAATCGTCACAACGATTTCTATTAGATTCCGGCTAAAAAGCGCGACAACAATCGTCACAACGGTTTCTATTGGAGATTGTTCCAGGCGTTGCGTCCGGGCCATCGGTTCCAACTTGCAAATACTAAAATAACTTTTTATTTTTGCGTAAATGACTGATAATAATAGATTTTTAGAAAGAAATAGGCAAATTAGAATTTTCTTCGATAAGCTCGCAGAAAAGAACCCGGAATGGAGAATGGGAGCGTTAGAGAAAAAAACAGCGGATCAGTTTTTTATTTCAGAGAGAACTGTCCGGGCTATTTTGAAGGGTTCGGGAATTTATAGTAATTAATCACTACAAAGAATTTTGAAGTTATGACAATTGAACAATTTTATCAAGCAAAAAGCAACTTGAAGGCACCGGAGAATTTTAATTTTCTCCAGCAACGCAATTGGTACAAATTAGAAATTGATAATTTGAAAAATCAACTATCTGCCGAAGATTTGAAAATTGTAAACTCACGTCAAAATGAGTGGCAAAAAAAAATTAATTCCTCAATAAATTAGATTTTTAGCACTAAAACGGTAACAAAATTCTAAATTTTATTTTTAAACAACTGTTAATCAATTATTAACAATCATTGATTCAAGTCCTCAAAGGACTATAATCGCTTTTTATGTTAGTCGGGATTCGCTCCAGGCGCATCGATTCCGGTTTTTAACTTTGTCCTTTTTTCTTTCCATTTCCCGGAACTCATATAATTCTGTACAGTACGAAATGAACAATCTAAAAGTTTTGCTATTTCGTGTGAGTTTAAGCCCATACAATAGTATTTAAAAGCCGTTCTAATATCCTTTTCGGTTAGGTTTTTACTTTTCATTTTCTTTAATTCTTATTTAATGGCATTTTTTCGGTTTAAACTACTATTTAAATGGTAGTAAATAGTAATTAACCAAACGCATTTTGTTTTTAGTGTTTTAACGCATTTTTTTGACCTTAAAACACACCTTTGCCCCTATTCGGTGTTTGGTGCTTTTTTGTCCCTTTTGTCCGCTAAATCGTTGATTTTTGCGCTTAATTCTTCTTTCTTTTTTCTCCAGCTATTTACAATTTCTCTTTTGCTTTGTTTCCGCAAAGGAATTTTTATGTCAATTCCCCTTTCTTTAATTTTTGTATTTGCCTTTTTTATTATTTCTCGTTTTGTCAATGGTTTTTGATATTGTAAGATCTGCAAAAGTCCGTTTTCATAATCTTTCATTATTTCCTGGATCAAATTCCTTAGATTACTATCTATTAAATAAACACCTTTTTTAGTGTGATTAGTGAATTCTTTTGATATTTCAAGTTTTGGGATTCTTCTATTAAAAAAGGTTTGAAAAACTTCTTTTTCTTTTGGGTTATTTATTTTGTCAAAATATCGCCTTTTTTCTGCAATCTCTTTGAGATATGTTTTAAAAAGAATATCGCAACGGCTGAATGATTGAGGGATTCCGAAGTATAAGGAAATACAAAAAATTATCTCTTTTTCGGTTGGTGCGGTTACTGGTTTAATTTCATTATATATCAATCCTGTACTATTATACATATCCAGGATGTTTAATAATTTTTTTGAGTTTTTTTCATAGAGTTTAAAGACCTGCACACCATTTTTAATAACCACCATATTTTTAACTTCAATAGAGCAGGATTGAGGTTTGAATATTTCAGACCAGCGCAGATTTTCGGTATATGTTTCCGGGCTTTCTTTTTCGCAGTAGGTAACAGCAAAGAATAAATTTTGCTTTTTTATTTCTGCAATTGTGTAATTAAAAACAAACTTTTTTTTCTTTCTGATTTTCGGGCTTTTTTTGTTCATAGTGTTAATGTTTTTTAATGTGATATTTGTAAAATTGATTTTGTCCTTTTTGGGCTTTGTGCTAAATCTGGTAAATGCTGTAATAATAGGCGTTAGGAGGGGTATAAATACCCCATAGAGCAAGCTGTAAAACAAATACGCCTTAAAGGCGTGATTAGGTTCATTTTTTTTGTCAAATTTTGTCAGATTTTTACACCGTTTTGTGTAACTAATTGAATTGCAGTTGTATAGGACTTTGCCCATTTGGGCATAATTTCGCAATCAATTAGTACAAAATTTACTTTTTGAGTTTCCCAAGATTTTAAGAACTCTTTTTTTGTTCTTAAAATCTTTGGGGTTATTTGATTACGTTTTTCCTCCAGGTCTTTTAATACGGTTTTTGTTCCGCTTATGATAATTTGTTTTGCCAGGTCTTTTTTATTCTGATGGGTTCCGGCTGGTGCGCTTACTTCCTTATCAAAATTTAATGTACTCCATTCTGCAAAGAATCTGTTTTGCAATAAGAGCAAATTTGATGGTTTGATAAATTCTGAGAAACTTAATTTCTTTTGTCTGGTTCGTAGCGTTTCAATTCTGATACACGGTTTTATTATTGACTTTTTCCCTTTATCCAGGCGTTCAAAATTTTTATCATAAATTCTATAAACTACCGTATTATCTTTATGCATTTGAGTACATAAAAACCTCTCATTTTTATATTTCGGATTAGTGTATATCTTTCGTTGATTTCCGTCTAAATTTCCGATGCTTATGACTTTTTTCAAGTAGTCTAAGGGTTCCCCGGTTTCAATGTAAATATTTAGCCCTATTTCGTAATTAGTCAATAAAAAATCTATTCCGGTTAGTCCGAAGTTTTCAAATAGTATTTCTATGGTTTTGGAAAAATCCGACATTGTGAAAACTGTATAATTTTCCAATGTTCCAAATTGTAGATAATTGAAATATTTGTGTACAGATCCCTCGATTTTTAAATTATCGTTGTATATTTTTATCAGAATACCACCAGTTAAATTTTTGCTTTTTGCATTGTCATAGATTTTTAAATTACTGCTTTCATTAATAAAACATTGCAAGTTATTTTTTTCAATAACTTGCAATTTTTCAGAAACGGTAATATTATTTTTTACCAGCGTAATTTTGTCAATCATTTTTTTACCTTTGTAGGACTATTGGTAAATCATTTTATCCATAGTGTTAATGTGAAGCGTTTAGGGTAGTGCCTAAACGCTATTTTTTTAGTTACTTCTTTTGTCATTCAAAAGAAAATAATCTATATCTGCATTTCGGAAAAGCAATTTTTTATAAACATCTCTTTTAGTTTCCAATCCCTTAATTTTTCCAGCATTTATATAATTTTGTAAGGTATTACGGGAACATTTTAATTTTTGACAAACTTCTTTAATTGTCAAAAATTCTTTAGAGTTCTTTTGTTTGATTGCTAATATTTCCGTTGAAATAAATTTTATTTCAGTCTTTAAATTTTCCCATTCATTAGCTGGGATAGTTATAAATTTAATATTATCCATAGTATTAATGTGTTTATTCGTTTTGTTCGTATTGCTGGGCTTCTAATTCAGTAAGAAGATCAGAAGCATAGTTTTGTAATTCAGCATTATATTTTTCCGTTTCAATGGTTAAAATTTCGGATAAATAAGCATCAAAAACCTCAGATTTTTTACTAATTGTAGTTTTGTATGGTTCCGGTAATTCCTGCACCAAAACAGAAAAAACTGCCGTTTCATCAATCAGTTTTTTTATTATTTCAATGGCTTTCATTTCCGGGGCTTTTTGCTTCTGCGTGCAATTTGTCTAATAGTTGGAATTCATCGTGTGGGATTAAATCCGTTGCCAGCTCTAATAAATTGCAATAATCTAAGGTTCCAGCAATTTGTATATCGTTTCTTTCGGCTTCTAAGCCTTGACGGCAAACGTTTAAAATACTTTCCAGGACATAACCAAGTTTATTATATCCATAGATATTAATTTTTGCAGATGTAGAGATATTTGTTTTATCTTTTGTAAGTGTGGTAAAATAGTGTTGTAAATCGATTTTGTTTTTCATTTTAATAAGTGTTAATGTGTTAATTTTCTTTTAGTTTAAAACGCTTTCAAGTTTTTCGAGTTCGTTTTTACGTTCCTGTAAAAACTCGGTAACCGCTTTAATTATTTGGGATTGTTTCCGGCTGTTTGCTTTTCCGTTTAGAGCTTTGTTTACTGTTGCGTAAGCTATCCCGGTTTTATCTGCAATTGCTTTAATATCTCCCGCTTGTAACTGGCTTTTTGCTTTTGTAAGTGCGTTATTCATAATGTTATTTTAAATTTAGTCGAACATATTTAATAAAAAAAATCCTCACTTTGTTAAAAGCAAAGATATACAAAAAAGTAAAATGTTCGACTAAATTTAGGATAATTTATTTCAATTTCTGTAATTTATTGATTTTCAGTATTGAAATTTTATTTTTTGTAAGAATTATCAAAGATATGTTTATACTTTTCGATTAGATACTTATTTTTTGATTTTTGAATATAATTTGAAAATCTATTAAGAGAATTAGTAAATATCGCTTTGTTAAATTCAAAAATAAAATCTTGATGGTTATCTTCTTTGAAATTACTTTTGATGAAATTTAATAATAGTGTTTGATTTGTTTTATTAAAAAAATCAAAAATTGTAATTTTTTCAAATTGATTTATAAGCTTTTCAATAAAGGTAATTTCAATTGTATATTTGTTTGTTCCTGGATTACCTAAATATTTACTCATTAGATCAGTATTATAGTAATCTATTTCTTTTTCAATAGATTCAACAATAGAAAAATATTTATCATACTTTCCTAATTTTCCAATTATTCTTTCAACATCATTAATATTTAGGCTTCTATCTTTTAAATATTTATCATATTCTATACTGCTATCAATATTAATCATTGATGAAAATTTAAAGTATGAAGTTATAAAAGCAGTATCAAATTCTTTTAGGACATCAACGGATATTTCTGTAATTAATGAAATTGTATTTATTTCATTTTCAATTAAATTTATATCATATTCATCGGACGAATTTACAATTTCGTTAAATGTATTTTCATTGTAATATTCATCAAATACAACCGATTTTACTTTTGTGTTTTTACGGTAAGCAACTAAAGATATATAAACGCTGTAATGCTTTTCTTTATTAATTAAATAAGGTTTTAGGTTAGTGTTAAGAAAATGTTTTGCCGTAATTTTTGCCATTTTATTTAGTGTTAATGTTTGACAAAAATAAATAAAATAAATATAAATGTTAGAATAATTCTAATATAACAAAAGATAATAAATAGAAAAAATCAATAATTATTTAAATGATTGATTTTCAATTATTTACGATTTAGGTAAATATCCGGTAACAAAAACATAGAATTTATTATTAACTAATTAGAAATCAATAGTTTATAAATTAAATTCATAGTTCAGGTGGGACCACAATAAAAGAGTTACAACTAAAATGTTGTAACTCTTTTTTATTGAAAAATCAAAAACAATAATATCAAATTATTACTATTGTTTCATAAACTTCCTCAGAAAAAAGACATTCCAAAGAATTAGTTCCAGTCCGTAGAAAAAATCTTCTATAGGAATAGTAAGGATACGAAATCCTATAAATTCAGAAGGATTGTAATTTACAATTGGATTCTCCAAACCTGTTCCGGTAAGAATGCCGTTAACAGATAAAAAACCTGGCAAAAGAATCAGATAGATAAAAGATACTTTCCCGATCCATCGCACACCAAGATTATAATACAAAATAATCAGAGTCAATAATAATGTAAGAAAGGTCACCAATGTATAAACGCTATCATAAAAAACAAAAGCAACAGTTAGATAAATGATAACAGAAAATATTACATAAAGTTTTTCAGGCAAAGGCTTCCAGTCAAGTTTAAAGAATTTATCCAAACAGAAATAAGTAAAAATGCAGGAAAAAGGGATGCATATAAAAAATAAAATCTCTTCAATTGGTAAACCGAATATTCTTAGGCCAGTCAGGTAATCATCATTAAACCACCAAACACCATTTTTTGTAAACCAGATATCCCACATTATAAAAACAATACCAACAAGAAATGAGGCTTTGAAAAAAGCACCAAAATGTCTGCTAAATCTTATTTTTGGATGAAATGAAAAAATGAAACAAACGATGACCGTGAAAAAATCGATGAGCAGGTAAGTAAAGTGCATTTAAGCTTCTTTTTTGTTTTTATTGAAATACATCTTAAAATACTTCACAGGAACCCAGAGAAATCCGAAACATTCACCTTCTTCTTTACCAATATGTTTATGATGTTGTTTATGCGCTCTCCGGATTGCCAAAAGATAAGGATTTTCAGTATTCTTAAGAACTTTAATCCTTTGATGGATGAAAATATCGTGGACAAAGAAATAAGCCATTCCATAAATTGTCACACCCAAACCTATATAAAACAGATAGTTGAAGTCATTGACACTTCCAAAGTACATCAGGATAATTGCAGGCACTGCAAAAATGACAAAAAAGTAATCGTTCTTTTCCAGAGGCGGGTCCGTACTATGGTCGTGATGATCCCGGTGTAAACTCCACAGAAAACCGTGCATCACATACTTGTGTATGACCCAGGTTGCGCCCTCCATAAGGAAGAAAGTTGTTAAAACTATTAGGAAATTCATAATTATTTTTTAGAATTGAACATTTTTTCCAGAACTTTTCTTCGGTAATCAAAGATATGTTCCAGTTTTTTTCTAACCAATATTTGATGCGCCAGTTCGCCTAAAAATCCCATTGGCAGCTCATAATCAATTGTATCTTTCATCAGAACGCCGTCTTCATTCTCAATAAATTCGTGCCGGTGATTCCAGAGTTTGTAAGGTCCCTTTTTCTGAAAATCAGTAAAGCTCCTCTGAAAATCGGCTTCTGTAATTTCGGTCTGCCAGGACATTTTGATTCCTAAAAGTGGCGAAACATAATAATCAATGATCATTCCTTTATAGATCTTATCGTCTGGGAGATTGGTTCTTACAATAAAGTTCATCTCTTTCGGTGTGATCTTGGATAAGTTATTTGCAGATGAAAAGAACGTCCAGGCTTCTTCTATACTGCAGTTCAGTTGCTGTTCCTTGTATAATTGATGTACCATTTTAGCTTTTTAAAATATTCTGGATCATCTGTTTTAAAATGAGGTCATCTACATATTTCAGATTTCTGTTGAGGAGCATCTTATCTTCATTAATATTGGCTTTATATCCCAGGAAAGCCGGGCTTTCCTTCTGGATAGAATAGCGCAGAAAGCGGGTTTCTAATAAATCCGGGTATTGCTTGACGGCCTTATCCAGATTTCTTTTACCTTTTTTAAAAGTCGTCAGCTTTTCAAAAGGATTACTGGTATGTTTTGCCCAAATAGCCTGAAATGCGCCTTGATAGGCAAGATCAAGACCATCATTGTTTTTATTCTCAAAATGGTTGAGCATTTCCCTGCATACTTTTTTATCTGAAACCGCTTTCTGATAATTTTTCCTGATAATGTCATAATCCTGTGATTGCAGCATAGAAAAGCAAAATATAAAAAAAGAAATCATCCATTTCATATCAGGGACATTTTATATTCAAAATAACAGCCCATCATCAGAGAAATTTTTCTGGGGTTAGAGATCCTGATTCTCTGATTGATAATTTTGCCTGCTGATGTTCTTTTGATTTTTCGGAATAATGAAACGTAATACCTGTAAGCCAGATAAACCCCAAATTTCGAAGAAGCCGGAAGCATTTTGATGCCTTCCAGTGCTTTCTGAAATTCGTTATGGATTTCTTTTTCAATATCCGCTTTTACCTCGCTGTTAAAATCTTCTATATCAACATTTGGGAAATAGGTGCGGCCTAAAACGTAGTAATCGTCCTTCATATCTCTCAGGAAATTAACTTTTTGGAAAGCAGAGCCAAGAATCATAGCATATGGTTTCAGTTTTTCATATTCTTTCTTGTCACCTTCCACAAAAACCTGCAGACACATCAGTCCCACAACCTCAGCGGAACCAAGAATATATTCTTTGTAAAGTTCAGAATTGTAATCAATCTTATGAAGATCCATTTCCATACTTTTCAGAAACTGATCAATAAGCTGCAAATCAATCTCATAATGATGAACAGTAGCCTGAAATGAATGCAGAATAGGGTTGAGTGAAATCTTTTCATCCAATGCAGTATTAGTTTCCTCACGGAATCGGGATAATAGTTTTTGCTTATCGTACCCGTGAAAGCTGTCTACAATTTCATCAGCGAGCCGGACATAGCCATAAATAGCATAGATCGCGTTCCTGATCTTTGGTGATAATGCAAGAATTCCCAGCGAGAAACTTGTACTATATTGTTTTGTGGTTTGTTTACTGACTTTATAGGAAAGTTCGTCAAATAGTTTTTTCATATCAGGATTATTCTGTTTATTTTTTATTAGCTTCTGTTGCAGCAATTTTCCCGGAAATAATAGATGGCGGCACGCCTGGACCCGGGACAGTCAACTGACCTGTGTAATATAAATTCTTTACTTTTTTATTTCTAAGCGATGGTTTAAGCACTGCGGTCTGAGATAAAGTGTTTGCCAGACCATAGGCATTTCCTTCATAAGCATTATAATCATTGATAAAATCATTGAGACAATAGCTTTTTTTATAATCTATTTTTGATAAAAGATCAGTTGCTCCTGTATGCTTTTCAATTCTCTCTATCATTTCCAGAAAATATTTTTCCCGCATCGCTTCAGAATCTTCAATGCCGGTTGCAATAGGCATCAAAAGAAATACATTCTCACAGTTTTCAGGAGCCAGGTTATCATCAGTTTTTGACGGACAGCAAACATAAAAAAGTGGTTTTGACGGCCATTTTTTGTCAGTATAGATTTCTGTGGTGTGCACGTCCAGATCATTTTCAAAGAAAAGTGTGTGGTGTTTGATATTAGAAATTCTTTCTTTGAATCCTAAATAAAATATCAGGCAAGAGGGCGCAAATGTCTTTTTTTTCCAATACTTTTCATCGTAATTTCTGTAATCCTTATCCAGCAAAACCTGTTCAGTATGATTATAATCTGATGATGCAATGACGCTGTCAAAATATAATTTCTCACCATTTACAATAATGCCGGAAACCTGCTTAAGCTCTACAAGAATTTTTTCTACATTAGAATTGAAATGAAACTGAACACCTTGCATCTTTCCTATCGTCTCCATCGCTTCTATGATTTTGATAAAGCCGCCTTTTGGATACCAGGTTCCGAGTTTATAGCCGCCATAATTCATCAGGCTGTAAAGAGCAGGAATATCTTTCGGAGCAGCACCAAGGAAAATCACGGGAAATTCCATTAATGTTATCAGTTTAGGATGATTAAAATATTTTCTGACGAATTGATCAAAATCAGTAAGAAGATCTAATTTTAAAGCACTTTTTGCAATTTTCGGTGAAACAAATTCGAACCAGGAATGGCAGGGTTTATTCACAAATTCTTTCATCCCGACATCATATTTGAACTGCGCATCTTGCATAAAATCATCCAGCATTTTTCCGGCTCCGGCTTCAGTCCTTTCAAACAATGTTTTCATAGCCTCATAGCTCTGCGGAATCTCCATCGTTCCGTCCTCAAAAACCATTTCAAACTGGGGATCAAGTGATACCAGATCATAAAAATCAGAAACTTTTTTACCAAAGTCTGCAAAGAAATCCTCAAAAATATCGGGCATCCAGTACCAGCTTGGACCCATATCAAAAGTATATCCATTTTCAGTTTGGAAGCTTCTGGCACGGCCGCCGGGACTACTGTTCTTCTCGAAAACGTGAACTTCATTCCCCATTTTTGATGCATAAGCCGCAGCAGATAAACCGGAAAATCCTGAACCTACAATTGCTATTTTCTTTGCCATATTAGTTTTTTCCGAACGGATAATCTTTTAAAACAGTGTCTATCAACTTATGACTGTCGATATTTCTTGAAAAAATAGGGTGGTGGAACTGTTCCAGCTTATCCAGAAGCCTTATAAGGTCCATCTTCTCGTTGTGATTGAGATTCCCTGTAACAATGGTTGTAGCTGCCCGTATTTTGTCCATTTGGTGTTCAAGAGCTTCCAGACCTGCCTCGGTTATTTTAAGAACTTTTGTTCTTTTGTCTTTATCAGAGTTGGTTTGCTCTACCCAGCCTTGTTTTATCAGTCTGTTGATGATGAGAATGCCCGCAGGTTTTTCCTGTACATTTTTCCTGATCAGCTCCATTTTTGTCATAGAGCCGAAAGATTTTAGGTTGATGAGATAAATAAATTCTTCCTGAGTGTGAAAATCAGAATCCGCAATAGCTGACTTTGAGTAGGTTTTAGCATACCTGTTGAGGTGAACCAAAAGCGTACTGATAACACTTTCCGGTGAGCGCCCAAACTCTTTACCTTCCCAAGCCGGATCATTTTCCCCTTTTCTGCGTTTATCTGATTCCTGATCATAGATCCAGTTTCGGAATCCGGCAATATCCTTAGTATAATAGCTATTAGCATTGTCCTGATAAAATTTTTCTACAAGGTCTATCAGGTTTTTAATAATTGTAAAATCCATGGAAATTGAATTTATAAATCAAATATACTAATATTTTAAAAAATTAGTATATAAATAAACATATCAATTTTAAGACCAAGTCAAGATAAAAATTTAAATTTTATTAAACTTTATTATTTTATTCTTAAAAGCCTATTAAAACTTATAATTTTTGAAAATAACTGAGTTTTCTGGAATCATAATTGTTTACTTATATACAACTTAAAATAAAAGGTTATGAAAACGGAAGTAAAAATCAAAAGTCTATTATTAGGTGTATCATTGTTAACAGCAGGATTTGCAACTGCCCAAACGACTCAGAATACAGACACGCTACAAACAACAACTCAAATACAGACCACAACCAATCCGGAGATTGATGCATTAAAACAAAAAATTGCAGCTAAACCGGATGATACGCAGTCTTTGGTAGCTTTGGCCACAGCTTATCAGAATGCTAATGACTGGAGTTCGGCCATTTCAACGTGGAATAAAATCACAACCATTATTCCGGATTGGGCACCGGCTTATTATAGTATCGGCTACGCCAATCAGTCAGCTAAAAATAATGAAGCTGCAAAAACGGCTTACGAACAATATATTGCCAAGGTAAAACCGGAAGAAGTAGATGCCAGCAAACAAAATCTGGCTTACGCCTATTTCTTCATAGCATTCTTGGATAAGGATACAAATCCTGAAAAAGCTAAACAATATATTGCAAAATCTTTACAGTACGACGGCACAAACCAGGATGCGCTCAACCTGAGCAAAAGCCTGATGAACTAAAATCAAATTTTTCAGTTATATAAAAAAGACGCTTTATTTAAGCGTCTTTTATTTTGTAAAAGTAAAATCTTTTTGTCTTTGCGATTACGAACTACTTGTTTTCATTCTGATTATTTTCTTCTTCTGGTGAGTTCTGATTCTTATTCTGACTTTTCTTTCGGTAAAAATAGTAGGCAATTCCGCCAATCAGAAATAATGGCCAAAAGGGAAGAAGGAAAAGTAAAATACTGCCGATCACATTCCAGCCCGAAGAAATAGCGTCTAAAGATTTGTCTCCAAAACTTTTATCTTTCTCAAGATCTTTTTCTTTGATATAGTTGTCATACAATGTAATCTCAAGATTGGAAAGTTTTCCCCGGCTGTAAGTATCACCTTTTATCTCTATATTTTTATTTTTTATTGAACCAATAGAAACGAGATCTTCCGCTAAGTAATCAAATTTTTCATAAGGTATTTTTGCAGTAAGGTAAAAAGTCTGGAACTCATCATTACTTACCAGGTTTTCTGTTTTTACAATTCCGTCGTATTTACTGATTATTGTTCTAAGGAATCGTTTTGCATTTTCCATATTATCGACATTGATTTCAAAGCTGCCGTTTTTAACCAGTGGAGATGGTTCTGGAACAACAGTTTCCTTTACAGGTCTGTCTTTATAGATCACTTTGGTAATAGTTTTTGGCTTGGCAATCTCTTTTTTGACTTTTTCTTTTACGGAATCAATTGCTGCCACTACTTTTTTCTCTTCGATGTCTTTTTTGAATTTCTCTACATTGTCTGCAATAGAATCAATTTTTTCTTTGCTTTTATCAAAAGCATTTTCAATGTCTTCTTTAGTTTTAATAAGATCTTTGGCTTTCAGATTCACAGAATCTAGTGTAGCTGTTGCATCGGAATCCAGATTTTCTAAACTTTCAGAAGCTTGATCCATTAATGAATCTGCATTCTTGATTGTATTATTAGCTTCCTGCAAATCTGCTTTCTTACACATCGTGAGCGTGCTGAGAATAACTGCGGTCAATAGTAACTTTTTCATTGTGAATAATTTTATTGATGTAAAACTATCCAACATTGAAAAGAATGATTTGTAAAAGAATCTGATAATTTCTGTAATATTTTAAAGTTATGAAAATCAAATATTTGAATTGATTTTACAAGTGATTTACAAGAATTTTAAAAATTAATTTGTAAAAGAAAAATAGCAGTTTCTTGGTTTTCATGGTATGATTAAAATATCTGAAATAGTATAATTCTTAATTATTAAAAAAAAATCCGCAGAAAACACTGCGGATTAAATATTTAATGATTCTTAAATTCACTAATAAAATGCAGTTTCACATTCGGAAACTTTTCCTGGGTCATATGGATCGTAAAAGACGAGTCGGCCAGGAAAACCAATTGATTATATTTGTCTCTTGCTAGGAAACGCTGTTTAAGCCTCGCAAATTCTTTGAACTCCTCCGACTTTTCGTCTGCTTCCACCCAACACGCTTTATGGATGCTTATTGGCTCATACGAACATTTCGCACCATATTCGTGCTCCAGACGATATTGGATAACTTCATACTGAAGTGCACCAACTGTTCCGATGATTTTTCTGTTGTTCATTTCCAGCGTAAAGAGCTGCGCTACACCTTCATCCATCAGCTGATCTACACCTTTTGCCAATTGTTTCGCTTTCAACGGGTCATTATTATTGATATAACGGAAATGTTCCGGAGAGAAACTCGGGATTCCTTTGAAGTTCAGTTTTTCACCGGCTGTCAGCGTATCACCAATCCGGAAACTTCCCGTATCGTGAAGACCGACAATATCGCCAGGGAAACTCTCGTCCACCACTTCTTTTTTATCTGCGAAGAAAGCGTTAGGAGAGGAGAACTTCATTTTTTTACCTTCTCTTACAAGGAGATAATTTTCATTTCTTTTGAAAGTTCCGGACACGATTTTCACAAACGCCAGACGGTCTCTGTGCTTCGGGTCCATATTCGCGTGGATTTTGAACACAAATCCGGTGAAATTATTTTCTTCGGGTTTTACCAATCTCGTTTCACTTTCTTTCGGCTGAGGCATTGGTGCAATATCAATGAAAGCATTCAATAACTCACGAACACCAAAATTATTAAGAGCAGAACCAAAGAAAACAGGCTGCAAATCACCATTCATATAATCTTCACGATTAAACTCCGGATAAACCGACTGAATCAAATCCAATTCTTCACGCAAACTTGTCGCTGCTTTTACGCCAACCAATTCATCAATTTGAGGATCGTTAATGTCATCAATTTTCAGAGATTCTCCAACTTTCTGTTTTTTCTCTTCCAAAAATAATTGTATGTTATTTTCCCAAATATTATAAATCCCCTGGAAGTCGCTTCCCATACCAATCGGCAGGGAAAGCGGGCAAACCGTCAAACCTAATTTTTGCTCCACTTCATCCAGCAGGTCGAAAGCATCTTTACCTTCACGGTCTAGCTTGTTAATGAAAACAATCATCGGGATGTTTCGCATCCTGCAAACCTGAACTAGTTTTTCCGTCTGTTCCTCAACCCCTTTTGCAACGTCAATTACCACAATTACAGAATCAACCGCAGTCAGCGTTCGGTATGTATCTTCTGCAAAATCCTTGTGACCAGGCGTATCCAGAATGTTGATTTTATGATCTCTGTATTCAAAAGCCAAAACCGAAGTCGCCACCGAAATCCCTCTCTGACGCTCGATTTCCATAAAGTCGGAGGTCGCACCTTTTTTGATTTTGTTGGATTTTACAGCACCGGCTTCCTGAATCGCCCCTCCGAAAAGCAGGAGTTTTTCCGTCAAAGTGGTTTTTCCCGCATCGGGGTGGGAGATGATTCCGAAAGTTTTTCTTTTGCTGATTTCTTGTTCTAAAGACATAATAAAATTTGAGATTGCAAAAATCGTGATTTTTATCGGATTCTGAAAGTCGGGCTTTTATAATATTAATATAAAAATCTCGCCGACTATTCTGATCGAGCGGATTGAAAATCATTAAAATAAATATGATTGTCCGTATTTAGTAATAATTTAGTTTTTGACAGTTTGTTTGTCACTCCGCAGGAATCTCAATACACTAGAATAAAGCAGTTTAGATTCCTGGGGAATGACAAAGTGACTGTTTATCTTGAAGTATTTTATACGCGGCTATTCATAAATTAATCTGCATAATCTGAATAGCTGCAAGAGAATTAACATGAGTTCGATTTAAGATTGATGCAAAAATATCAATAGGAATGGGCTTTAGCCCATTTTAATGATTCGGAGCGACAATAGGCTTTAGCCAAAACATATCATTGATTTTGGCTAAAGCCCATTCTGAACTTCGATCTTTACATCGGGCTAAAGCCCGAAGGTATTAATAAAATGCAATAAATTGATCATCTGTTAATTTGTAAATCCTTACATCAACCTCAAATTAATTATTAAGGTAATCAACAATTATTACAAATTTTGTTTCATAAGACCTTAGAAAAAGGGAAGGTTACAAAACTACCGTTTTGAAACCAAATAACTTCGACAGAGGTTACAAAACTACAGTTGGGAAACCAAATAACTTTGACGGAGGTTACAAAACTACAGTTGGGAAACCAAATAACTTCGACGGAGGTCACAAAACTACCGTTGTGAACCTAAATAACTTCGACAGAGGTTACAAAACTACCGTTTTGAAACCAAATAACTTCGACAGAGGTTACAAAACTACAGTTGGGAAACCAAATAACTTTGACGGAGGTTACAAAACTACTGTTGGGAAACCAAATAACTTCGACGGAGGTCACAAAACTACCGTTGTGAACCTAAATAACTTCGACAGAGGTTACAAAACTACTGTTGGGAAACCAAATAACTTTGACGGAGGTTACAAAACTACCGTTTTGAGACCAAATAACTTTGACAAAGGTTACAAACGATCCTAAAATTAAAAACCATTCTAAATTATTTGGATTGATTCACTTTCAGGTAATAAGCCAAAACTAAACCAAGCATTACAATGCCAATGCTGAAAGGAAAGATATAGGGTAATCCGAATACATCTGCAACGCTGCCAATCAAAGGTCCGGTGATTCCCAAAGAAATATCGATAAATAAACCATAACCTGCCAGTGCTGAGCCCTGGTTGGAAGAGGGAACGGTTTTCATAGCCATAACACCCAAAGCCGGAAATATCAGAGAAAATCCCAAACCTGTGATTCCGGCACCAATCAATGCAAAATATGGATGGTATGATAATGTAATAATGGTTAATCCCAAAGTTTCCACAGCCAGACTGACAATGGCAACATTGATTCCGCCAAACCGGTTAATGGCATTACTGAAAACCAATCGTCCTGTAACAAACAAAATCCCGAAAACAGATAAACACATTGCACCATTTTGCCAATGATAATAATCATAATAAAGTGTTATAAAGGTAGATATTGTAGCAAATCCAAGTCCGCCCAAAGCAAGACAAAGCCCAAACGGTGCTACTTTTACCAAAACATTCCAAAAGGATTTTTGCTCTTCTCCAGCTTGTTTACCGGTACGATTGTCTTTGGTTCTTGCCAGGAAAAAACCAATTAACCCCAACAGAATAATCAGAATGCCCAAGCCGTAGAAACTAAAATTTTTAACGATGGCCACGCCCAAGGAGGCGCCTAATGCCAAAGCACCATAGCAGGCAATACCATTATAAGAAATAATCTTCGCGGTGTGTTTTTCCCCAAAAGTCATAATGGCCCAGTTGATCGGGCTTGCGCCAATCATTCCTTCGGCACAGCCTGTGAAAAATCGGGTAATAATCAGAAATAATAAGCTTACAACAGGGGAGAACCTGAAGTAATAAGCCAATATCAAAACCAATCCTGTAAACGAAAAACTGATCATACTTGCCAGAACAGCGGGCTTTGGACCTTTGCTGTCGATGACTTTTCCGGAGTAAGCCCTCATTAAAAATGTCATCACATATTGCAGGCTTATAACAACCCCTGCAATCAACATACTGAAACCAAGACTTTTATTTATAAATATAGGTAAAACTGCTAAGGATAAACCGATAATAAAATAACCTATAAAAGTGAAAAATACGTAGGAAAGAATGGAGTCTGATAAATTTTTGCTTTGTTCAACCGTTGCATCCATAACATTAAAATCAAAGATACAAAGTTACTTCGGAAAATTGACTTAGGATCATTTTGAGATATTAATTAAAAGATAATTTTAAATCCATCCTGCATCATAAATTCTTCCAAAATCAGTAACTTTCGGCTTTCAAATGAGAAAAATGGAACAATACAGAATAGAAAGCGATCTGCTCGGAGAATTGCAGGTACCTGCAAATGCCTATTACGGAGTGCAAACGCAGCGTGCGATCAATAATTTTAATATATCCGGCCAGAGATTATTTTCTTATCCGGAATTTATCAAAGCTTTGGCTTACATCAAAAAAGGCGCAGCAAAAACCAACTATGAATTAGGCCTTCTTCAGGACAATCTTTATCAAAATATAATCAAAGCCTGCGATGAGGTGATTTCCGGAAAATACAATCCGGAATTTCCGATCGATATGATCCAGGGTGGCGCCGGGACGTCTGTCAATATGAATGCCAATGAAGTAATTGCCAATATCACATTGGAATTTCTTGGACATAAAAAAGGTGAATATCAGTACTGTTCGCCTAACGATCATATCAATCTTTCCCAATCCACGAACGATGTCTATCCTAGTGCAATCAAGATGGCGCTCTATAATATGAACATAATTTTAGTGGAGAAACTGAAATTGATTGTTGAAGCTTTCCGTCAAAAAGGCGCCGAATTTCAGGATGTGATCAAAATGGGCAGAACCCAGCTTCAGGATGCCGTTCCGATGACCATGGGACAGGAATTCGAAGCTTTTGCAGCAACGCTGGAAGAAGATATCGAAAAATTAAATAATAATGCGCTTCTCTTCGTAGAAGTTAATATGGGTGCAACAGCCATCGGAACAGGTCTGAACGCCCCGAAAGGTTACGCCAAAAGATGCGCAGAAAACCTGGCAGAAATCACGGGAATTCCAATTGTTTCCGCTCCGGATCTTGTAGAAGCCACTCCGGATACCGGCGCGTATGTCATTTATTCATCGGCTATGAAAAGAATGGCGGTCAAGCTATCAAAAATCTGTAATGATTTACGACTGTTGTCCTCTGGTCCACGTGCGGGTTTGTTTGAGATCAATCTTCCGCCGATGCAGCCCGGATCATCCATAATGCCCGGAAAAGTGAACCCGGTAATTCCGGAAGTTGTGAACCAAATTTGCTATAAAGTCATAGGAAATGATTTGACTGTAACCTTTGCAGCAGAAGCAGGACAGTTGCAGCTGAATGTTATGGAACCTGTGCTTTGCCACGCTATTATGGAGAATATCAATTTTCTCTGCAATGCACTGGATACACTGCGAGAAAAATGTGTTATCGGCATCACTGCGAATAAAGAAGTTTGCCTCAATATGGTGAAACACAGCATTGGAATTGTGACAGCGCTCAATCCTTATATCGGCTATAAAAATTCAACAAAAATTGCAAAAGAAGCTTTGGAAACGGGAAAAAGCGTTTATAATCTTGTGATAGAGCATCAGCTGCTGTCTCAGGAAAAATTAGATGAAATTCTCGATCCAAGAAATATGCTGAATCCTCATAATAAAATTACTGTTTAATGACTAAGTTTCAGAAATTAATAAAATCCGTTCAGTATATTATAAAGCAACCAAGTCTGGTGAATCTTATCCTGGATCAGAACGATATCAGGAAGGCAGAATTTCAGGAAAAATATCCTCTTTTACTGAGTTTACCGGAAGTTTCGCTGGATGAGGTCTGCAATGGTAATTTTCAGGCGGAAGTAGATCTTTTTATTTTGGATGGCGGCTCGCTTCCTACTGATCTGGCTTTGCTGAAGACTTTGGCAAAAGGCAAAAAAAACTATTTCGAAATCGGAACCTGGCGCGGCGAAAGCGTCTGGAATATTGCTAAAGAAATAGACGATTGCACCACACTTAACCTTTCCAAAGCAGAAATGGAAGCAATGGGCTGGAATAAAAGATACGCAGAACTGCACGGGGTTTTATCTAAGAAAAATCCTAAAATCCTGCATTTGGAAGGCAACACAAAAACCTTTGATTTTGCTGGATTAAATAAAAAATATGATCTCATTTTTATAGACGGAGACCATTCTTATGATATGGTGAAGCATGATACAGAGCAGGTTTTCAGACATCTTGTTCACGATAATTCCATTGTGGTTTGGCATGATTATGCCTACAACCCAGAGAAAATCCGCTACGAAGTTTTCAAAGCCATTCTGGACGGGACGCCGAAAGAATTTCACAAGAATCTTTACCATCCTCAAAATACAATGTGCGCCGTTTTCAGCAAAGAGAACTATAAAACATCTCATTTTGAAAGCCCGAAAACACCGGAATACTTGTTCAAGGTTAATCTGGAATCAAATAAATTCTAATGAAATTTCTGATCATCATTCCTGCTCACAACGAAGAAAACAATATTGCTTTCTGCCTGGAATCTCTTAAAAAACAGAGTTTTCAGGATTTCGTTTGTGTGATTGTGAATGATGGCTCCACAGACAGAACTTCTGAAATTGTCAATAACTTTAAGATTCAGGATTCAAGATTCAGGGTTTTGGATTTAGAAAAATCCGAACATTCTCCCGGCTCAAAAGTCGTTCGCACCTTCAATAAAGGCTTAGAAGCTTTTGATTTGAAGGATTTTGATGTGGTTTGTAAGTATGATGCAGACATCGTTTTTCCCAGAAATTATTTAGAAAAAATCAACCAGGCTTTCGAAACCAATCCAAAAGCAGGAATAGTTTCCGGTTTGGTTTATATCAAGAAACACAAGCAAAATCCCGAAATTAAAAATCTAAGAAATCCGAACGAAAACTGGTTGGATTTCAGCAATAAAAACCACGAGTGGATCTTTGAAGATCTGTCATCTAAAAGTCACGTTCGCGGCCCTGTAAAAGCCTACAGGAAAGAATGTTTTGAAGATATGAAAGGTTTAAGAGTCGTTTTAGGCTGGGACAATCTTGATATTTTATTAGCAAAAAAACACGGTTGGGACGTTGTCACGATTAAAGACCTTTGGGTAAAACATTTACGCCCGACAGCTTACAAATACAAAGATCAGAAGGCTGAAAAACTGGGGCAATATTTTTATAATATTGGTTTGAATTTGCCTCTGGCAATGATTTCTTCGGCAAAATCAAGCTTCAAAAACCGTTCGGCTAAAGAATTTTTTATCACTATAAAATCCTTTCTGAAGCAAAAAGAAAAATTAAATCTTACAGAAGATGAGATCCGTTTTATCCGAAACCTCCGCTGGAAAGAGTTTTTAAGGAATTTTGGTTTATGATTTTCAGGAGCATTTCCCGCTTTCCACTGCAATCTTTTTTGCTCGGCAAGGCCTCTCGCAAAAAAGGATTTCCGTTACAATCGGGGCTACTTCAATATTATGGTTAATTAATAATGAAAAAAATCGCATACATAGAACTCGATACACATGCCGAATTAGCGGCTAATTTCTATGAATTGACCAAAGATTCATCAGAAATATCCGTCGATTTTTATTTCTCGGAAAAGATTTTCAAGATCATCAACATTCACGGTGAAAACATTTTCCTGACCGATTGTTCTGAGCTTTTTGAAACGCTGGAAAAGAAAAAATACGATTTAATTATCATTGGAACTGTCCACAGGCATTTTAATCTTTACAAAACAATTGTTGGGAAATTTAAAACCGTCATTATTGTTCACAACCTGAATTTTACCAAAGCTTCCAAATGGCAGTTGCTCAAAAGTATTTTCAAAAAAGATTTTAAATACAGACTAAAATTACTCCTGAAAGAATCTTTGCTGGATGCTCCGAAAGTTTATCAGCAGTCACATTATCTGTTTGGAATCGATGAGCTGATGTCAAAGAACAATGACTTAGAATTTCTGCCCATTTATTTTAATCAATTTAATTCTAATGATGCACAATCAGACCCATTAAAAATTGTAATACCCGGAACAGTGTCGCAAAGCAGGCGAGACTATTATTCTTTTTTTGAAAGACTAAAACAATTCAGAGATATCGGAATTAATTATGAAATTATTTTGCTTGGAAAAGCCTCGGGAAAGGAATTGGAAAATTTAAAGTTAATTTCAGATAAACTTCCACAATTTATTAAAATTCAATATTTTCAAAACAAAATTTCTCAGAAAGAATTTGATGATTATATGATAAAAGCAAATGTTTTGTATTGCCCGATCCAGAATAAAACCGAATTTTTCTCAATCCCGGAAATCTATGGAAAAACCAAGATCAGCGGCAATATTGGTGATGCCATCAAATATGCGAAACCTGCTATTTTTCCTGAAAATTATGATTCTGATCTAAAGTTTATCATTAAAGAAAAACCGGATTTGCAGGCACAATTTTCAGAGGTCAGAAATCAGGCGTTTGATTTTGAAGATTATTCAAAAAATATAATACTAAATCAAATCATTGATTTGATTCACTAGAATAAAAAACTCGGAAAAAATATCCGAGTTAGTTATTTATTGATTGTAAGTATAGTTTGTAACGAAAGTACTATTTAATTGATTGTTGCTACCATACTGCTTTTCTATAACTTGCGTTGGGTATTTTTTAGAATTATAAGTGCTAGAATATTCTGTTCTGTATTTGTAAGTTGTATTATCCGAAAGTACTTGATTTTGAGATAACGTCAATAAATTATTTTTTCCACCAAGCTTATCATCAGTATATCTATAATTAAATAGTCTAATTTTATCGAAACCTACAATGTTATCAAAAGGTTGTTTTTTATCATCATAGATCAAATTCCTTGTAATTTCTCCATTGTAAACATTATTTGCCCAATATTTATCTTTTTCTGCTATTATATTGTCATTTGAAATTGTGTAAACAATCTCATCTTTAATAGTCATTGACTGATTATTGAATGTATAATTATAAATTCTGGTACAATTTACTGTAGTAGCGTTAGGATAGGAATAAGTATAAGTTCTTGAGTTTGGAGTATTGCTTCCTGAGGTAATTCCATTTTGTTTTACCAAGACCAATTTATCATTTTCATAGGTGAGAATGCTTGTGTTTACAAGTTTCCCATCAACATCATAGTCTTTGATTTGACTTATCAGATTTCCAGAATAAGTGTAAGTCGTTTTTTCTGAATCATCTGGGCTTGTAATTTCAATTAATTTGTTGCCGTCATATTTGAATATATATGTACCGTCATCAAAAACAGCTTTAGTAACAAGAACAGGCGTTTCTGTAGTAACTTCGCTGTCATCATCATTTGAGTTGCACGCCAGATTAAGTAATAATACTGACGAAAGGAAAATTAGCTTTTTCATTTTGTAAAAATTTTTGCAAAAATATATTTTTTTTAATTAAAAAGCATAAATTTATTAAATTATTTCAGTTATTATCACAATAAAAAAATTACATAAAATTCGCTACTTTTGTTATCTTAAAATTTTGAGATTATAATGGATTATCTGAAAGGATTGAATGAAGCACAGTTTGAGGCAGTTACCACATTACAGGGACCATTGATGGTTTTGGCGGGCGCAGGTTCCGGCAAGACCAGAGTTCTGACGATGAGGATTGCACATCTGATCACCAATGGTGTAGATCCTTTCAATATTCTGGCTTTGACGTTTACCAACAAGGCGGCCAAAGAAATGAAAGAACGTATTGCAAAAGTCGTGGGCGTGAGCGATGCGCGCTCGCTCTGGATGGGAACATTTCACTCCGTTTTTGCAAGAATCCTGAGAAGCGAAGCACATTATCTCGGTTATCCATCCAACTTCACTATTTATGATGCTCAGGATGCTCTGAATGTCTTAAAAAAAGTCATCAAGGATATGAATATTGATGCGGAAATCTACAAACCGAAAAAAGTTCTTTCGAGAATCTCTCAATATAAAAATAACCTGATAACTGTCAATGCCTATTTCAATAATCCGGAACTGATGGAAGCGGATGAAAGAGCAAATATGAGGCTGATTGGCGAAATTTATAGAAAATATGTTGAAGCCTGTTTCAAAAACGGCGCCATGGATTTTGATGACTTATTATTGAAAACCAATGAATTACTGACAAGGTTTCCGGAAGTTTTAGCCAAATATCAGGACAGATTCCGATACATTCTGGTAGATGAGTATCAGGATACGAATCATTCTCAGTATTTGATAGTCAAAGCTTTAGCGTCTAAATTTGAGAATATCTGTGTGGTTGGTGATGATGCTCAGTCTATTTATTCATTCCGTGGCGCTAATATTTATAACATCCTGAATTTCAAAAAAGATTATCCTGATGCGATTACGGTTTCTCTGGAACAGAATTACCGTTCGACACAAAATATTGTTGACGCTGCCAATGTGGTGATTTCCAAAAATTTACAGCAATTCAAGAAAAATGTTTTTAGTGAAAATGAAGTCGGGGAAAAGATAAAAGTCTATCGAAGCCTTTCCGATGCAGACGAAGCAAATTTTGTCTCAGCTAATATTTTTGAGTTGCACAATACACAACAGAGAAAATTCTCGGACTTTGCGATTCTTTACCGAACCAATTCCCAAACCAGAGCTTTTGAAGATGCGCTCAGAAAAAAAAATATTCCATACAGAGTTTATGGCGGACTGTCTTTCTACCAAAGAAAGGAAGTCAAAGATTTACTGGCTTACCTTAGGATTTTGGTTAATGAAAATGATTCCGAAGCTTTGTCCAGAATCATCAATTATCCCGCAAGAGGTATTGGTGAGACCACTCAAAATAAACTGATTGTCTTTGCAGATTCCCGAAATGTTCCGATAACTCAGGTTTTGGATAATCTCGGGTTTTATGCACCACAATTAGGTCTGAATAATGGAATTATCACCAAGCTCGGCGATTTCTGGGCGATGATAAAAGCATTTCAGGTGATGTTGAAAACTGAGAACGTGTACGATGTCGCGATGGAAGTTGCCAAACGAAGCGGATTGATCAAATTTTTAAAAGAAGATCAAACGCCGGAAGGGATTTCCAGAGTAGAAAATATACAGGAATTATTGAACTCGATGCAGGGTTTTATTGAGGAACAGAGACAGATTGAAGACGGCGACCTGAGCCTTTCCAATTTCCTTGAAAATATTGCACTTTCATCCGATACTCAGAATGATAAAGATGATGGCGATAAAGTATCGCTAATGACCATTCACTTATCAAAAGGATTAGAATTTCCCATAGTTTACCTTGTAGGCTTAGAAGAAAATCTGTTTCCAAGTTTTATGAGTTCATCAACCAGGGAGGAATTGGAAGAAGAAAGACGTTTGTTTTATGTTGCGTTGACGAGGGCTGAGAAACAGGCTTATTTCACTTATGCTGTTTCGCGTTTTCAATGGGGAAAAATTACGGATTCTGAACCTTCGAGATTTTTGAGCGAGGTAGATTCAAAATACATCGAATTTATTAATCCGATGCTGGAAGCGAGATTCGTGAATAATTCCGGCATCAGTTCCAATATTTTCGACGAAAGACCTTCCGAGCCACGTTTTTTCAAAAAGAAAGAAGAGAAAAAAACATTGGAAAGAAATATCAATGTTCCAACGCCAAAGAAAACATTAAAACCTGTTGCAACAGCCAAAATAATCAATCCAAGCGGTTCATCTTCAGAAGATATTGAAGTGGGAGACAGAGTTCGTCACGATCGTTTCGGTGTTGGGGAAGTAACATTTCTGGATGGAACTGATCCTCAGAACATCAAAGCCAAGGTCATTTTTGCAAACGAAGGGGAGAAAAACCTTATTCTGAAATTTGCTAAATTGACGAAGATTTAAGATTATAGATAATAGATCTTATTTCTCGCAGATTTAGCAAATTAAGCAAATCTAAAAAAGGAAAAATCTGTATAATCAGCCAAATTAGCGGGAGATTAATTTGAATAACTAAAAAGCTAAAAGCAATTTGCCAGAAGCCAAATCAAAACTATGATTCGAGCAAAAAATATACATAAATTCTACGGAACGCTGGAGGTTCTGAAAGGTGTTGATATCCATATCAAACCAAGCGAAGTGATTTCCATTGTTGGAGAATCAGGCGCAGGAAAATCAACCTTACTTCAGATTTTAGGAACACTGGATAAACCTTCGGAAATTGACAAATTCAATACTGAAATTGCCTTAGACGGCAATTCTTATCTTAAAATGAAAGATAAAGAATTGTCAAAATTCCGTAACAAAAATATCGGTTTCGTATTTCAGAATCATCAGCTTTTACCTGAGTTTACAGCACTTGAAAATGTTTTGCTTCCTACCAGAATTGCCGGTATTGCCGAAAAAACAGTAATCGAAAAGGCGCATTCCCTATTTGAGGATCTTAACATTGCCGCCAGACTGCATCATAAACCATCCGAACTTTCCGGAGGTGAAGCGCAAAGGGTTGCTGTAGCAAGAGCATTAATCAATTCGCCAAAAATTATATTTGCCGATGAACCGACGGGAAACCTGGACTCTAAAAATGCTGATGCACTTCACCAGTTATTTTTTGATTTGAGGGATAAATATCAGCAGACCTTTGTAATCGTGACGCACAATCCTGTTCTCGCTGAGAGCACAGACAGGAAGCTGGTGATGAAGGACGGACAGATCATTAATAATCTTTAATTAGTTTCAATCGGTTTGAGTATCAAATCCCTTGCGGAAGACGACCGCCCAAGAGAAAAATTCCTGTTGAAGGGAAAAGCGTCAGTTTCGGACTCGGAACTGTTAGCCATCATTATGGGCAGTGGAAATCGTGATGAATCCGCTGTGGAATTGGCAAGAAGAATCCTGAACTCAGTTGAGAATAACTGGCACAGACTAAGTCAGCTTAACATAAAAGATCTAATGAAATTTAAAGGAGTAGGTGAGGCCAAAGCGATTTCTATTGCAACTGCTCTGGAAATAGGAAACAGGAAATCTCAGCAGGAGGTTTTAGAAAGACAAAAAATAAGCAGCAGCAAAGATGTTTTCGAAATATTACAGCCACATCTTTCTGACTTGCAAACGGAAGAATTCTGGGTTATTTTTTTAAACCATCAGAATAAAATTCTCTATAAAAACTGTCTTTTCCGTGGCGGAATTGCAAGTTCTGTTGCTGATCTACGGGTCATTTTCAAGACAGCTATCGAGCACTTTTCTACCGGCATTATCATCGCTCATAATCATCCTGCAGGTAGTCTGAAGCCTAGTCAGCAGGATATTGATATTACCATTAAGATAAAGGAAGCCGGAAAATTGCTGGATATCGAATTGCTTGACCATCTTATCATTGCTCAGAATCAGTTTTACAGTTTTAAAGAAGAAGGCATTTTATGATCAGAAAAGTCCGCTATCAAGATATCGATTTTGAAAAATATAATGACTGCATAGAAAATTCTGCTCAGAAGAATTTTTACTGTAAAAGAGAGAACCTGGATTTTCTTTGTAAAAACTGGGAACTCCTGGTTTACGGCGATTACGAAGCAGTTATGCCGATTCCTTTCTTTAAGAAATTCGGGATTAAATTTGTAGATATGCCACTGTTTTGCCAGCAGTTAGGAATATTCAGTAAAATAAATGATAATTCCATTAACCAAAAATTGGTGGACTATTTCAGAAAAAAATATTCAATTATAAACTATCAATTTAATTACTGTAATACAATTGCGGACATCCAAGAAAAGAAAAATTACATCATTGCGATTCAGGAGTATGCTTTTCTAAGAAGAAAAAAATATTTTAAAGGCCGGAAATCAACCGTAAAAACCGCTCAGTATTTAGAGTTTAGAGAAATTTTTATAAATAGTCACATCTTAGATTTTATTAATAAAAATCTCAAAGGTTTAGAGAAAGAAAGTGAGCTGGAGTTTTTTATTAAATACCTGTTCTTTCTTGAAAAAAACGAAAAACTAAAAATGTACGGAAGTTATTTTCAAGACAACTTGACCAACCTGGCTATACTTACAGATGACTCTGGGTCTTATTCGCTTCTTGGATTGATTAACAATGAAGATATGAAAGAACATAATGGAGCTTCTTTTTTAATAGACAGAATTTTACACGATCATATTGAAAATAAGGCTTTCAACTTTATGGGCGGCAGCATCCGCGGCATCGAAGTTTTTTTCAAAAGTTTCGGTGCAGAATTACAGGAATATCCTGTCATTCAAAATTCAAAAAAAGATATCATCAGGAATTGGCTAAAAATTTCTTAATTTTGCAATCCGATTTCAGATATGTTTGATTCAGATTATTTACCTTACGCTGTTGCAGTTATTATCGCATTGCCATTTTTGGTTTTTGCGAAACAGTTTGTGAATGCCTTTGTAAGGCTTAAAAAACAGGAAATTAATTTTCTGGCGACCAAAACCAATAATGAGATCAAATTCCAGGCTCTGGAAAGAATGACCTTATTCCTGGAGCGTCTGAAACCTTCTAATCTCGTCATGAAATTTGACAGAGATCTCAAGCCACACGAGTTTGTATTTCTCACAGAGAAAAACATCAATGAAGAATTCGAATATAACGCTTCCCAGCAATTATATATTTCAAAATCTTCCTGGCAGGATATTGTCACCAGTAAAAATAATGTATCGCAGCTTCTGAGAAAAACCTATGAGGAGCTTAATGAAAACTCCGGATTGGAAGATTTCAAAACAGTATTCCTGATGAGCTATGTTAATGGAGAAGATTATATCTCAGACACGATCGAAAATCTAAGAAAAGAACTAAACAAAATAATATAAATAAACATGATTCCTAATTTTAAAGCACATCCTTGGCACGGGATCTCTGCGGGAGAAAAAGCGCCTGAGGTGGTAAACGTTTTTGTAGAAATTGTTCCTACAGATACTATAAAATATGAAGTAGACAAGGAAACCGGATATCTAAAAGTAGACCGTCCTCAGAAATTTTCCAATATCATTCCGGCATTATATGGTTTTATACCGAGAACGTACTGCGAAGAAGAAGTAAAGAATCTTGCAGTGGCTACAGGCGCAGCAGACGTTACAGAAGGAGACCACGATCCATTGGACATTTGCGTTCTAAGCTCTCATAATATCACTTCAGGAAACATTTTAATGGAAGCTATTCCAATCGGCGGATTCCAGATGATTGACAAAGGAGAAGCAGATGATAAGATCATCGCTGTATTGGTGGAAGATCAGGTTTACGGACACATCAGGGATATTTCGGAATTACCAAAAGCAGAAGTAAATCGATTGCTTCACTATTTCCTGAGCTATAAAAACCTGCCAACTGAACCTGCAAAAGTTAAAATCGACTTGGTTTATGGGGCAGAGCACGCTAAAAAAGTGATTTTAGCTTCACAAAAAGATTATACGGACAATTACGCAAAATAATTATACCCGAAAAAAAATAAGAAAATGTCATCTCAAAAGGTGGCATTTTTTATTTGAATATGTCTGCTTCGTTAGTTTTGGGCGCCTTGATCCGTCCTCCATTCCCGCTTTTTTCTGTCATTGCGAACAAAGTTCAGCCAACTGTAGAAATTTTGTACAGGCGCAATAACAGAAAAAGAGCTCCATTCAGGCCGGGGCGCGCTTCGCCAGCTTAGCATTAAATCGTAAGAAGAAAGTTTTAATCCTAAAGAAGCCTTCCGGTAAGGAATAATCCGGCTACTGAGAAATAAATAATAAGCCCTGTAACATCAACTAAAGTTGCCACAAAAGGTGCCGAAGAAGTCGCAGGGTCTAGTTTCAGTTTTTTAAGAATGAAAGGAACCATAGATCCGGAAAGTGTTCCCCAAAGAACAATCGCAATTAATGAAACTCCGACACTCAAACCTACGAATGGCCAGTAATCTCCATAATTAAAAAGTCCTGTCTCGTGCCAGATCATAATTCTCAAAAAGCCGATGATCCCAAGGATACTTCCCAAAAATAATCCTGTGAAAATTTCCTTTTTCATCACATACCACCAGTCTTTTAGTCCGATTTCCTGAAGCGCCATTGCACGGATAATCAGTGTTGCAGCCTGTGATCCGGAATTTCCGCCGCTGGAAATGATCAACGGGACAAACAATGCCAGCACAACCGCTTTCTGTATTTCATCCTCAAAATAACCCATAGCCGAAGCCGTGAGCATTTCTGAAAAAAATAAAATAATCAGCCACATTCCTCTTTTCTTTACCATTTCCAGCAAAGAAGTCTGTGTGTACGGAACATCCAGTGCTTCCAGACCACCAAATTTCTGAATGTCTTCCGTATTCTGCTGTTCAATCTGGTCCAGGATATCATCTATGGTTACAATTCCCACCAGAACACCGTTTTCCGTAATGATTGGAAGTGCACTTCGGTCATATTTTTCAAAATACGGAACCGCATTTTCCTTGGAAGTTGTGGTGGTGATTGCTACAAAATGATTATCACAAAGTTCCGATATCAGCTGGTCTTCATCTGCAAGCAGCAGAGAACCAATTGTGATATCATCTATCAGGCGGTTTCGCTCATCAACCACGTAAAGAAAATTAAGGGTCTCTACTTTTTTCCCTACTTTTTTAATCTGCTGAAAACATCTTTTTACAGTCCATTCTTTTCGGATCTGGACATAATAAGGGGTCATCAGACGGGCAATTGAATCTGCCTCGTAACCGAGAAGTTTCAGTGCTACACGTCTTTCCTGTGGATTCAGCAGGTTGATGGAATATTTGATCAGTTCATCCGGAAAATCTTCAAAAAGCTGAGTCCTGTCATCGGGAGACATTTCGTTCAGGATGTCGGAAACTTCGTGGCTGGCAATACTTCTGATGGTATCTTCCTGAAAATCAGGATCCAGATGCGAGAACACTTCCGCTTTTTCAGATTTCGGAAGTTTCAGAAACTGCAGGATGCGTTCCTCTGCCGGCAAATTGCTCAGAGATTCTGCAACGTCAGCAGCGTTCAATATGATTTCTTGATTCTCGATTTTTTCAGAATTTTGCTTTGCAAAAGTATTAAAATCTTAGTAATAATCGAGTAAACGGATATTAAAATTCTTTAATAATCAGATAGGCTTATGCGTTACCTCCAATCGGTTTTTCAGCTCTTTGCTAATTTTCCTGATTGCGCCCTTAGTACCAATAATTACTGAGTTTTCCGCGCTTCCAAGCAGTCTGCCGTTTCCTTTATATGTATCATAAGCAGCTTCCATCACAAAATCGCCCTCAGAATTGTATAATTTCATACTCACAATAACCTGATTGGAAAAAACATATTTTCCAAAACCGACTTTGAAATATTTAACTTTAGGAATAACTGCTATATCAGCATTATTATTTCTACAGATTTCTTTAACGGTTACAGCATCTACATCATCAAAAGAAATGGGAGTATCAACTTTCAGATATTTTAGATTTCCCAGAGTTTTCATCTGGTCAGAAGTAGCCGTGTAGAAGGCGGAATATGTAGGTTCCTTAATTTCGGGAATATCCGGGAAAACCTCAGGATTAAAATAAAGAACCGTTTTAACCTTGGATATTTTTGCGTTTTTATTAAAGTACAGAAGGCTGTCTCCGAAATTTGCACAGGAAAAAAGGAGAGAGAAAATAAGAGCCAAATAAAAAATTGATAGAGTTTTTTTCATCGTATTAGTTTTGCAAAAATACGACCAAATTTTAATTATTCTAATATAAATTTAAGATTTTTTAACAAAAACATTTTTTACTTTTTGAATTGTCGACAATTGTTAATTCATTACTTTTGTTTTTATGACTTCTACAGACAAAAGATTATATCTTATTGATGCCTACGCAATGATCTTCCGTGGGTATTTTGCATTCATAAAAAATCCGCGAATCTCCACAAAAGGGATTAACACATCAGCAATTTTCGGATTTACGAATTCCCTGATAGAATTGATCAAACGTGATCGTCCTACACATTTGGCGGTGGTTTTTGATGTCGGAAGAACCAATATCCGCCACGAGGATTTTACAGAATATAAAGCTAACCGACAGGATACTCCGGAACCGATTCTTATTGCAATCCCGTACATCCACAGAATTCTGGAAGCGATGCATATCCCGATTCTTGGTGTTGAAGGCTATGAAGCGGATGATGTCATCGGAACCATTGCCTGCAAAGCTGAAAAGCAGGATTATAATGTTTTTATGGTGACACCGGATAAAGATTTTGCGCAATTGGTTACAGATAAAATAAAAATCTATAAGCCAGGACTGAAAGGTGGCGACATCGAGATTCTGGGTATCGAAGAGGTCAAAGCCAAATATGAGATTAATGATCCGAAACAGATCATCGATTATCTGGGAATGATGGGAGATGCTGTGGACAATATTCCCGGTTTGGAAGGCGTTGGTGAGAAAACGGCCAAGAAATTTATTCAGGAATTCGGGTCAATGGAAAATCTTTTGGCTAATACGCATACACTGAAAGGCAAGCTTAAAGAAAAAGTTGAAGCCAGCGCAGAAAGAGGCTTGTTATCTAAAAAGTTAGCAACAATACTTTGCGATGCACCCATCGAATTTATAGAAGAACAATATGATCTTGAAGTCCCTGATTTTGATAAAGTAAAGGAAGTTTTTGACGAGCTGGAATTCCGGAGATTATACGAAAATCTTTATCGTGCCTTTGCCAACAAAGAATATGTGGAAGAACTGATGGTAGGCGATGATGATAAGATTACAGTAACCGAAGTTGTAGACGCAACTGTAACGGTCCATAAAAACGGGACAATGGATCTGTTCGCCACTTTTGAGCAATTGGAACAGGCCACTACCACCAAGTCTACCATTACGGAAAATGACCATCTTTATCAGTTCATAGACACTCCGAAAGCGCAAAGAATCCTGGTGGAAAATCTTCTGAAGCAAAAAGCTGTTTGTTTTGATACGGAAACTACTTCTCTTAATGAGTTAGAAGCCGAGCTGATCGGGATGAGCTTTTCCTACAAAAAAGGCTTAGCTTATTATGTTCCGATCTCGGATAATCAGGAAGAAGCGCAGAAAACAGTAGAGATTTTCCGGCCGTTCTTTGAAGACCAAAATGTTCTGAAAATTGCTCATAATCTGAAGTACGATTACAAAGTTCTGAAAAACTATAACATTGAAGTCGAAGGAAAATTGTTCGACACTATGATTGCCCATTATCTTTTGAATCCTGACGGAAGACACGGAATGGATTATCTTTCCGAAATGTATCTGGACTACAAACCTGTTTCTATTGAATCATTGATTGGGAAAAAAGGAAAAAATCAGCTTACGCTGCGTGAAGTAGATGTGCAGACACAAACAGATTATGCCGCTGAAGATGCAGATGTGACGTTTCAGCTGTACGAACTATTTGCACCACAACTTGCTAAGGAAAGTTTGGAAGACCTTTTCTACAATGTCGAAATGCCATTGATGAAAGTTTTGGCAAAAATAGAATTAACCGGTGTAAAGCTGGACAACAACTGGCTGGCTCAGGAAAGTAAAGACCTAGAAAATGACCTGAAAATATTGGAATCGAAGATCTTTGAATTGTCCGGAGAAGAGTTCAATATGAATTCACCGAAACAGTTGGGAGAGATTCTTTTTGAGAAAATGCAGCTGGATCCGAAGGCGAAAAAAACCAAAACCGGCCAATATGCAACTTCGGAAGATGTTCTTCAGAAATTATCTTCCAAACACGAGATTATCTCACAAATACTGGAATACAGAACTTTACAAAAATTAAAATCAACTTATGTAGATGCATTACCAGGTCAGATCGATAAAAAAGACGACCGGGTTCATACCAATTTTTCTCAGACGACAGCTGCAACCGGAAGATTAGCTTCCGTAAACCCGAATCTGCAAAATATCCCGATCCGAACGCTGAGAGGACAGCAGATCCGTGGCGCATTTGTTTCCGATGAGGGCAAAAAAATCATTTCTGCCGATTATTCCCAGATCGAATTGAGGTTAATTGCAGAAATTTCCGGCGAGGAAAATATGATAAAGGCTTTCCAAAATAATGAAGATATCCACGCTTCTACAGCGGCGAAACTGTTCAATATCAACTTAGAAGAAGTTACCAAACTGCAAAGAAGCCAGGCCAAAACCGTCAATTTTGGGATTATTTATGGTCAGGGCGCATTCGGACTGGCCGAGCAAACCGGTCTTTCACGAACGGAAGCTAAAAAAATGATCGATGCCTATTATGAGACTTATCCGCGCCTGAAAGAATATATGGCAGAACAGGTGAAGAAAGCTCAGGATTTTGGTTATGTAGAGACAATTCTCGGCAGAAAACGGCATTTGAAAGATATCAATTCTACCAATTTTGTTGTAAAAGGTCACGCAGAAAGAAATGCGGTGAATGCGCCAATCCAGGGAAGTGCAGCCGATATTATTAAATTAGCGATGATAAAAATCGACAGTGAATTGGAAACTCAGCAATTAAGAACCAAAATGCTTCTCCAGGTTCATGATGAATTGATTTTCGAAGCACCGCTTGATGAAGTGGAAACGGCAAAAGCTTTAATCAAAACAGAGATGGAATCTGCATTTCCCACGAATGTTCCGCTATTGGTGGAAGTCGGTGTTGGAGATAATTGGCTGGAAGCACATTAATAAATAATGACTGATAATCAGTATAATAATAATAACTTAAAAATACATTTATGAAAGCAGTAGTTTTTTACGAACACAACACCGAAAAGTCAATGGATGAATTTATGGCCGTTTTTCCAAGACACGAAGCCTTTGAAGCAGAATTTTTAAAATCCGGGAAAGTTTTGGGAACCGGTGCTTTTGCAAATCCCGGAGAAGGTGCAATGGCAATCTTTGTCGATAAGCAGGCTGCCGAGGAATTTGTAAATGGCGATCCTTTTGTACAGGAAGGATTGATTGCAAAAGTAACCATCCGGGAATGGAACGATGAATTGGCATAATTTATTCAGTTCATAGCTCTGAACTTAAAATTTAAAGATATGATTTCACAGATAATTCCTAAGCTGCCGTTTACGGATAAGCAAAAAACCAAAGATTATTATTCGGATCTGGGATTCGAGTTCGTTGCAGATTATGACAATTATCTGATTGCGACTTATAATAATTCGGAGCTGCATTTCTTTGAATTTAAAGAACTTGTACCGGAAAAATCCGATTTTATGCTTTATCTGAAAATATCAAGTAATATTGATAAGTTTTACGAGCATATCAAATTCAAATCGATTAAAATCCATCCGAACGGAAACCTGGAAACCAAACCCTGGAATATGAGAGAATTTTCCCTGATTGATCCGGACGGAACACTGCTGACGTTTGGCGAAAAAATCTGATGAATAATGGATCGTTTCACATTATTTCCCTATTTATTAGCTCTTATTTTTATAATAGCCGGATTTATAATGCTGGTTTTTCCACCAAAAAGGATCAATTATCTATATGGTTACCGAACGCCGCGGGCAATGAAAAATATCAATAATTGGACATTTGGGCAGAAATATTCAGCCAGGCAGATGATCTTGGGAGGTTTTTTTCTGGCAGTTTTCGGTGCGATTTTGAAATTTGTTTTTAAAATTGATGATCATCTTAACAATTTAGTTTCTTTTCTGGTGACGGTTCTGGTAATTGCTTTCGTATTTTTCAGAACCGAATTTGCGATTAAAAAATTTGAAAAGTCTTTGTAACAATCATTTTATAACCTCGACTTAATATTAAATAACTTCTATGAACAATATAAAACTATACGGCTTTTTGCTTGGCGTTGCGTTACTGAACAGCTGTGCCTCGACTAAAAACTTCTCTTATGACGGAAAAGGATTCAAAGATGCATACAACAGCATAACATCCGCAGAACTGAAAGAAAACCTTTATGTGATTGCAGATGACAAAATGGAGGGAAGAGACACCGGAAGTGCCGGACAAAAGAAAGCCGGCGAATACATGATAGAGCAGTACAAGAAAAACGGCATCGGTTTTCCACCGGCATTAGGCTCTTATTATCAAAAAGTCCCATCTGAATCCATGAAAAAATACGGTGAAACCCTACCGGATTCCGAAAATATTTTAGCGTTTATAGAAGGTTCTGAAAAGCCGAATGAAATTATTGTGGTTTCTGCACATTATGATCACGTTGGGATGAAAAATGGCGAAGTGTATAACGGAGCAGATGATGACGGAAGCGGAACTGTGGCGGTAATGGAAATTGCTGAAGCATTTCAGGAAGCCAAGAAAAAAGGATACGGCCCAAAACGCTCCATTCTTTTCCTACACGTAACAGGTGAAGAGCACGGATTATTTGGTTCAGAATATTATTCCGATCATCCTGTCTTTCCTCTAGCCAATACCGTTGCTGACCTTAACATTGATATGATTGGACGTGACGATCCGGAAAACAGAGGCAAACAATATGTTTATGTGATTGGTTCCGAAATGCTAAGCTCGGAATTGAAAAAAATCAATGAAGCTGCGAATGACAAAACCGTAAAACTGGAGCTTAACTACAAATATGATGATCCAAAAGATCCTCAGCGATTATATTACAGATCGGATCATTATAATTTTGCGAAACACAATATTCCTGTAGCTTTTTTCTTTGATGGCATCCACGAGGATTATCACAAGCCGACTGACACGCCGGACAGAATTGATTATGAGTTATTGACAAAACGTGCAAAACTTGTTTTTACTACGGCTTGGGAACTTGCCAACAGACCTGAAAGAATTATCGTTGATGGGAAAAACACAAGGTAAAAATTGTAGTTATAAATAACAAAAAAGCAACTCGGCTGAGTTGCTTTTTTTATGAAAAATCATTGTTTTTGATTTCCGGATTTTCTAAAAACTTATAGAGATAGGGCGCTTTGTTAGCAGAACCTGTATAATGTTTTTCTAATCTTTCCAAAATATTGAGACTCAGCATTTTTCTCTGGAAATTATTTCTTCTCAATGGTTCACCAAGTATGGCTTCATACAGATGCTGCAATTCCTTCATAGTAAACTTGTCCGGAAGAAGGTTGCTTCCCATCACCTGGTAATCAATATTTTTTCTGAGATAAAGTAAACCTTTCTCTATCATCTCCTTATGGTCAAAAGCCATATTCGGAAGCTTATCTACATCGAACCATTGGCACACTTCATTAAAAGAATCGGGGAAGGTATAGGTGAGTGTATAATCTATCAATGCGCAATAACCTACCGATATGAAACGCTGATAGATCCAGTGGCTTTTATCCACTTCAATATTTTTATTTTCCAGCAATTTCTGATGGACGTTATTTTCAGTCCTTTTGATATCACCGAATGTGTAAAATTGTTCCAGAAAAACATCGGAAAGATGGGTTCTTTCATACAATGTTCTGGCTGCCGCATCATTAAGATTCTCATCATTGAAAATAAAACCGCCCGGCACAGACCAAAGATCGAGATCGTGATATTTCAGCAGAAGCACTTTCAGGGTATCCTTATGAAAGCCGAAAATTACGCAGTCTACAGAAACGTGCTCCACAAAATCCTTAGTGTCTATAAGCTCTTTAAGATTGGTCTTAATTTTTTTGATCTCGGTCATAGTTCATTTTAGTTTTATTGAGAAAAAAAGTGAGTCCAAATATAAATAATAATGGCATAATAATATACAGCGGATAAAAATTACTCACTTTTTCGTGAAAAATCAGAGCCATGTAAAGCGAACCTAAAGAACTGCCTAATGATGAACAAATCACAACAACTGAGATAAAGAGATGGGTTTTGTCGGAAGCTATTTTATTGAGTACTTCAGAATTATAAAGCGGGTAAAGCGGTGAGAGGAATAAGCCGGTAATAGGTATCAGTATGATAATAATCCATTTGGAACTGTTATAAAAAAATGTGATCAAAACCTGTGAAGTGCCAAGTATGATAAAGAGACACAGCAAACATGTTATTACAAACCGAAACCAGTGAACTCTTAAAATAAGTTTACTGGTTACTAATCTACCCAAAAAAGAAAATAATGCTAAAAAAGCTGATGATTGTAATGCAAAATAAGAATTGACCTTGAGATTATTCTTATAAAAACTTGGCAACCAGGAGTTGAAACTTTGTTCTACAAAAACCATAAGAAAAATAATGCAAAAGAAAATAACAATTTTGGGAGAGCGGAAAAAGTCGAGTCCGCCGGAAAATTCATTCTTCTCAACAATTGCTTCTGATATCTCTGACCTTTTCAATACTATTAATGTTATAATGCTCAGAACTGCAATCAGCCAGAATCCGTACTTCCAATACTCAGCATATGAGCTGCAAAGCAGGCTTCCAAAACCAATGTTCACTATAAAAATGCCGATCATAAAAGATGCTTCCACACGGCTCATTGTACTTGCCAGATGCTGATCCCGGAAATTATCCTTAATGATGCTGAAAACAGAAATCTTCGCCAGTGCAAAGCTGACACCCACAATACTGAGCCAGATCTTGAAAAACCAGAAAGCATCTACCAGAGGCAAAGCAATACAGCTTAGGATTATAAAAACAAGAGAAAACATCAGTGCGTTTTTATTACCGGTTTTTCTGATAAGATTAACACAAAAAAGAGAGACCAACGCCATTGGAATATCTTTGAAAGATTCCAAAAAGCCGAGACCTTTATAGGAAATCTGCTGTGAAAGCTGGAGGATGATTACACCCATACTGTTTAGCAAAATCGAGAATATCAAAAAGCTTAATATGAGCGGTAATTTAATTTTGTTATTGTTAATGTTCATTATTAAGTTCTTAACTTATTTTTAACATTGGATAATATTTTGGGGATTTCAAATATAATAAAAATAATAGATTAGTCTATATCACTAACCGCTAAAGTCACGATAAATAAAGAGATTTTTAATTTTTTTAATTTTTTTTTTGATATATCAAAAAAAAAGATATTTTTATTGTCTCAATTTGAGATTAACAAAAATTAATTAAAATATGAACTTAAAGTATTCAAAATGTCTTGGGTTAGCAGCTGTACTATATTTTACAGCAAACTACTCAGCTCAGCAACGGGTAAGTGATACTGCTTCTAAAGAAAAAACAATAGAAGAAGTAGTAGTTATCGGTTATGGGACTCAAAAGAAAAGCAATGTGACAGGATCTATTTCTAGTATCAAAGCTGCAGATATAGAAAATATCCCAGCGGGAAAGCCGGAACAGGTTCTCCAAGGCAGGTCGGCCGGGGTTATTGTTGCAACAAATTCAGGGCAACCTGGTTCCGCAGCAACAATCAGAGTTAGAGGTATTACGAGTTATACAGCGGGTAATGAACCTCTATGGGTGGTAGATGGCATTGTAGTAGACGGTATAGGTTGGTTAAATCAATCCGATATTGAAAGTATTGAAATTTTAAAGGATGGGGCTTCTTCTGCAATTTACGGTGTTTCTGCTGCCAGGGGTGTAATATTAGTAACTACCAAAAAAGGGAGAACCGGTCGTTTAAACTTATCTTATAACGGATTTTATGGTGTTGGGAGTGCTGCAAGAAAGTTGGATTTATTAAATGCAACACAATATGCAACAATTATGAATGAGGCTGTTGTGAATGGAGGGGGTTCACCTTTATATAATAATCCCTCATCTCTAGGCAAAGGTACAGATTGGCAAGATTTGATCTTTAATAATGCTGAACGTTCATCACACGAGTTCAGTATTAGTGGTGGAAGTGATAAATCTACATTTTATTCTTCATTTGGTTATTATGATCAAAACGGTATTGTTTTAAGTGATATTTCTTATTATAAAAGATTAACCGGAAGAATAAACTCGACTCATAAAGTTACTGATTGGTTAAATGTCGGACAAACATTTGCCTACACACATACAAAATCTCAAGGAATAAATGCGAATGGAGAATTTGGAGGACCATTAAGTTCTGCTGTAAATTTAGATCCTACTACGCCTGCGGTTGTCTCAAATATTAATTCCGTAGCATTCCCAAGTGACTATACAAATCCTTATTTAATAAGAGATAATAATGGTAATCCTTATGGGATATCACATTATGTAAATCAGGAAATGTCAAATCCTTTGGCTTTTAGACAAACTCAGCAAGGTAATTATAACTGGTCTGATGATTTTATAGCAAATGTTTTTGCCGAAATTAAATTTTTAGATCATTTTACTTTTAAATCAAGTATCAATGGTAAAAAGGCTTATTGGGGAAGTCAATCTTTTACACCTTTATTTTATTTGAGTCCTACTTATAGTAACACCAATTTTAATAGTTTAAATAGAGTTACACAGACAAAACTAGAATGGAGTTTAGAGAATACATTAACTTATCAAAATAAATGGGGTAAACATAATTTAAACTTCTTATTAGGTCAGGGATATTATGAATATGATATCAGTTCAGGACAAAGTGTTACTTATACTAATCTACCCGTTGATAATTGGCAAGATGCATCATTTAATTTTGCAGTATCTAATGATAATAGAACTACTAACGCATGGGACGGTATAGAAACTCACAAAACATCTTATTTCTCTAGATTAATATATGATTATGATAATAAATATTTATTCACAGGTACTTTGAGAGCAGACGCATCATCGAAGTTTGGTGCAGATCACCACTGGGGTTATTTTCCGTCTATGTCAGCCGGATGGAATGTCTCTAACGAAAATTTCTGGCCGGAAAATAAGATTGTAAACACTTTAAAACTAAGAGGTGGTTATGGTAGATTAGGAAATGATGCATTCGGAAATTTCTTTTTTGCAAGCTTTATGGTAGGTGGTAGCAATTATACATATGGAAATAATGTAATAATTCCGGGTGTAAGACCTAGCACGCTTGAGAACCCAGATTTGCATTGGGAAGAAACAGCACAAACTAACATAGCTGCAGATATTAAATTTCTTAATAATTTTAATTTCACTATCGATCTTTTCAAAAAAGAAACAACAGGCATGCTAAGGCCAGTTCTTATTCCAGGTTACGTTGGAGTAACAGATGCTCCATATGCAAATATAGGAGATATGACAAACAAGGGTTTGGAAATAGAATTAGGGTATAAGAAAAACTGGACGGATTTTGGTATTAATATTAATGGAAATTTTTCATATATCAAGAACGAAGTTACAAAGCTTGAACAAGGAAGAAAATATATTGATGGTCCGGGCTTCCAGTCTATGGGGTCTGTTACCAGAGTACAGGTTGGTGATCCTTTTGGTTCATTCTATGGTTTTCAGTACGACGGAATATTTCAAAACCAAGCAGAAATCGATGCATATAAAAATGCTAACGGCGGCTTAATAATCCCCGGAGCAAAGCCTGGTGATTTTAAATGGGTCGATATAAATGGAGACGGACAAATTACAGATGAAGATAAAGTTAATCTTGGCAGCTCTATACCAAAATATACTTTTGGTTTTACATTAAATCTAAATTATAAAGCATTTGATTTTATGTTATTTGCTCAGGGTCAAGCTGGCAACAAAATATTCCAGGGATTAAGAAGACTGGATATGCTGTATGCAAATTACCAGACTAATATACTTGAAAGATGGACTGGCGAAGGTACATCTAATGACACTCCTAGACTTACAACTAATGATACTAATAAAAATTATTCTAGAATGTCGAATTATTATCTGCAAAAAGGTGACTATTTAAGAATAAAACTTGTACAACTTGGTTATTCATTACCTGAAAGTGTTACTAAGAGTATTGGTGCAAATAAAGTCAGATTATATATTACTGGTGAGAATTTATTCACTTTTACAAAGTATACTGGCTACGATCCGGAAATTGCGGCAGGAAATGACTTTGGAATAGACAGAGCGTATTATCCGCAAGCAAGAACTTTCCTTTTTGGAGCAAATATTCAATTTTAATAATATACTAAAATGAAAAAAAGATATATAAATAAAGCAATTCTCGCAACTTTGACAATTAGTTTGGCTTTTAATAACATAGCATGTAGTGACAATAATCTAGAAGATGTTGAAAATAAGGGTGCTTTTGATACAAACAATTATTTTAAGAATGAACAACAATGTTTTTCCGCACTAGTAGGAGTCTATGATGTACTTCGAAAATATTCTGGAGGTTTTGAAAATATGGTGACTTTTTTTAATGCTGGTTCTGATGATTTTTATTCAGGTGGGGGTAGTTCCACTGATGGTGCTGGAATACAAGGATTATCAAACTATACCATAAATCAGAATACAGTTCCAGGCAGTTATTGGAACGATTATTATCAAGGTATATCAAGGGCAAATTTATTAATTCAAAAGATACCAGCTGCATCGATGAGTGATGCATTGAAAAATCGTTTTACTGCTGAAGCAAAAACTCTCAGATCTTTATATTATTTCGAATTATTGAGAATGTTTAAAAATATTCCTTTAATACTCGAACCAATAAAAGCTTCTGACGATTACTATAATATTCCTCAAGCAGATCCTAATGCTGTTTATGCGCAAATAGAAGCAGACTTAGTTTCCGCAATCCCTTCGCTACCAATGACAGCTACAGGAGCTGAAACTGGAAGAATTTCACAAGGAACAGCAAGGGCAATTTTAGGTAAAATTTACTTGTATAACAATAAAAAGTCTGAAGCTGCAGCTCAATTTGCTGAAGTTAATGGGACTCCGGGAGCTACTAGCCAATATGGTTATAAATTGGTAGATAATTACGCAGACCTTTGGAAGGTTGATAATAAATTTACAACTGAATCTATTTTAGAAGTGATGCATACCAATAAAGGTAATTCTGACTGGTCGTTTTGGGGTGCTGGAAATGATGAAGGTAATTCTATTAATATCATGGTAGGTCCAAGATCATATAGCAAAAAAACGAATAATGCACCTGATTTGGTTTCTGGTTGGGCATTTAATATAGCTACAGAAAATCTATTTAATTTTATGCAAGGTGATCCACGCCTAAATAGTACAATCCTGAATATCAAAAAATTGAAAACAGATGGAGATGCTGACTATTCACCTGCATATTTAGATACAGGGTATTTCCTAAAAAAATATCTTCCTACTAAAGCTGACGTGTCTACACTCCCAGGGGCAATGGAACTCAATTTTCGTCAAAACTATATAGCAATACGTTTAGCAGATACTTATCTTATGGAAGCTGAAGCTTTAGGAGCTACTGGTTCAAGAGCCCAGGCTTTATTAGATGAAGTTAGAAAAAGAGTAGGACTTCCATCTGTTCCTGTTTCTATGCAGGCAATAAAAGATGAAAGAAGAAGAGAATTGGCAGGAGAAGGACATCGTTGGTTTGACTTGGTAAGATGGGGAGATGCACCAACTGTTTTATCATCAAGAGGTTTTACGTCTGGTAAAAATGAGATTCTTCCTATTCCTTTTAATGAATTAACAAATACCGCTATAAAGCAAAACCCAAATTATAAATAAAAATTATGAAAAAATACTTTAAACATACATTATTTGCAGGACTATCTGTATTGGCACTCTCCTGTGTTCCTGACAATGTTGATACTGATGGAAACGGACTTACTCCTACCAATTCTGATGCATCTTTTACTGTAACTAAAACATCAGAAAACCATTACAGATTAACATCATCTAATAATAATTATATCTCATCTAAATGGGATATTGGCATCGGAACTTTTTCTCCTGGCCCTAATGTTTATGACATCTTTTTGCCGGATGAAGGTACTTATGATATCGGGCATCAAATTATTGGGCAAGGTGGAATTGTTGGAGGAACTGCAACTCAGAAAATTACCGTTGAAAAAAGCGATCCCAAAGCAGGAAACCTGATTAAAGGCGGTAAATTTATGGACGCTGCTGATGTCGCTCAGTGGACGCTGACATTCCCAAACCCTTCCAGTACAGCGCTTTGGACCTGGGGTGCCGGTAGCGCAACTTTTACATCATCCGGATGGAACAGAAACGTAATGTATCAGGCTGTGGAAGTGGTTGAAGGCAGAAAATATCAGGCAGATGCAATTGTAAGCTCCAAAACAGGAGTATCGGATTCTTGGTTTGAAATCTATGTCGGATATAAAAAACCTACTGCAAATGAAGATTATACCGGAGACGGAACAGATTCTTCCTGGCTTAGAGGTATCAATACCTGGGCAGGAAGCGGAAAAGATCCATTTGCAAAAGCAAAAATATCAGTTGTTGGATCTAAAAATTCTAATAATCCTGATGGCTATTTTACAGCTACTAAAACTGGAACTGCCTATTTTGCAATACGTTCCGGTGGAAATGACATGAAAGACGGAATTACCATTACAAGTGTAGAATTCCGTGGTGTAAACTAAATTTTTTCTTATCATATTCTTAAGTGAAAGAGGTTTAAAAGCCTCTTTCATTTATTATTTCAATTTTTCTAAGACGCTTTAGGGAGGCTGTACTGGGAAAATTTTTGCCAGTACAATTTTCTTAAACAATAAATCTAATAAAATGAATAAAAATAAAATATTTCCAAATAAATTGTTTTTCTTAGGACTTAGTCTTTTTTCGTTGATGTTCTGCCAAAGCAGTAATGTAGATGATCAGTCTTCCAATCCTCCGCAAAATAATGGAGAAGACAACTCAGGTTACGCCACAGCAAGTGTCTGGCTCACTAAAGCTGATGAAACTATAAAACTTCAGAAACAAGCTGATATTTATTTTAAAAATGTTTCCAATAATTACCAGACCATTGAGATTGATGCGGCACAAAAATATCAGACTATTGACGGATTCGGCTATACTTTGACAGGAGGAAGCGTTCAGGTTATCAATCAATTGTCGGCATCAAAAAAAGAAGAATTGCTCCAGAATCTTTTTTCTGCTAATGAAAATTCGATAGGTGTTAGCTATCTTAGGCTGAGCATTGGTGCATCAGATCTTAATGCAGATGTGTTTTCTTATGATGATATGCCTGCAGGACAGACAGATCCGACGCTAGCAAACTTCTCTATGGCCAAAGACCAGGCTGTAATAGATATGCTGAAAAAAATATTAACCATTAACCCAAATATAAAAATCATTGCAACACCTTGGTCTCCACCCGTCTGGATGAAAGACAACGGAAGCAGTGTTGGAGGCAGTCTTAAGCCGGAATATTATAGTGTATATGCTCAATATTTTGTGAAGTACATTCAGGCAATGAAGGCCAACGGAATTACAATTGATGCTATTACACCACAAAATGAGCCGCTTCATCCGGGTAATAATCCGAGTATGTATATGACATCGGCTCAGCAGGGTAACTTTATTAAAAATAATCTGGGACCGGCATTCCAAGCAGCTGATATTAAAACAAAAATAATTTTGTATGATCATAATTGTGACAAGCCTGATTATCCGATGGATATTTTAGCCGATGCGGATGCAGCAAAATATGTGGATGGTTCAGCATTTCATTTGTATGCTGGCAATATCAATGTTTTAGGCAATGTGCATTTAGCTTATCCCAATAAGAATCTGTATTTTACAGAACAATGGACTGGCTCTAATTCATCATTTGCAGGCGATCTTATCTGGCATATGAAAAATGTGATCATCGGCTCAATGAGAAACTGGAGTAAAGTTGCCCTGGAATGGAATGTTGCCAATGATGCATCTTTTAATCCTCATACTACTGGCGGATGTACAGAGTGTAAAGGTGCTATTACCATTAACTCCGGAGAAGCTTTTACTAAAAATGTAGCTTATTACATTATTGGGCAGGCGTCTAAATTTGTTCCTCAAAACTCACAAAGAATTGCGTCTACGCAACCAGGAACTTTAAGTACTGTCGCATTTACAAGACCTGATGGCAAAATTGCTCTTATTGTTCTGAATGAAGGTGATAATATTGAAAATTTTAATATCAAATATAACAGTAAAACAGCAGCAACCTCAATTACTGCAAAATCAGTAGCAACATTTATTTTCTAAAATAAATTAGTTTATGAAAAATTTATTTTTAGCAATCGCCAGTGTTTCATTGTTAATATCCTGCAATGGATTAAAAAGTAAAAGAGTAATGATCTGGCAGGATGAATTCAATAATTCTCAGATTGATAAATCCAAATGGACTTTTGAAACTGGTGGCGACGGTTTTGGAAATAATGAACTGCAGTTTTATACTAAAGACCGGAAGGAAAATGCAAGGGTAGAAGATGGCAATCTTATTATTGAAGCCAGAAAAGAACAATGGGAAAATAATAAATACACATCTGCAAAACTTATTACTAAAGAGACATTTCCTTTCCAGTACGGAAGTGTGGAAGTAAGAGCAAAATTACCTAAAGGCAAAGGAACCTGGCCGGCAATATGGATGCTTAGTAAAAATATCAAAGAGTGGCCGGATGATGGTGAGATCGACATCATGGAACACGTCGGCTATAATGAAGGATTTATTCACGCTTCCGTGCATACAAAAAAGTATAATCATATTATCGGAACACAGAAAACCGACACAATTATCGTAAAAGACGCTACTGAAAAATTCCATGTTTACAGGGCAGACTGGACGCCTGAAAAAATTGAAATGTTCATCGATAATAAAAAATATTTCACCTATATCAATACGGAAAAGACATACGATGCCTGGCCGTTTGATCAGCCTTTTTACCTGATTCTGAATCAGGCCGTCGGCGGGAACTGGGGCGGAAAAGAAGGTGTAGACAGCGCAATATATCCTCAGAAGTTTCTGATAGATTATGTCCGTGTTTATAAAATAAATGACTAAAATAAAATATTCTGATTCACAGAATTTATACTAAATGAATAGGTTAATAATAGCCAGCTTTATATTAGGGTTTATAAATAATTCCAACGCACAGAATTACTGGAAATCCGGAATAAAAGAGGGTAGAGTGATACTTACATCACAGAAAAATAATGAGAAATTTGCTCAGAAAGCCAATGCCAGGTTTATCGATTTTCCACAACCTAAAGAAACCGATGTTTGTGTTTTCGTAGATCCGGATTTCAAATATCAGAAGCTTATCGGGATTGGTGGCGCTATTACTGATGCATCCGCAGAAGTTTTTGCAAAACTGCCGAAACAAAAGCAAAAGGAACTGATAGAAGCGTATTATGGAAAATCGGGGATAGGTTATAATATTGTGAGGACTAATATGAATTCCTGTGATTTCTCCAGTGACAATTATACTTACATCAAAGATAATGATACGAGTCTTAATTCGTTTGATGTCAAGCACGACGAAAAGTATAAGATTCCTCTGATAAAACTGGCACAGCAAGAAATTGATTCAAAGTCATTTAGATTCTATTTCAGTCCGTGGAGTCCGCCAGCGTGGATGAAGTCTAACAATTCTATGATGAAGGGCGGAAGATTGCTGGACAATCATTATCAGACCTGGGCTAATTATTATGTAAGATTCATCCAGGAATATGAAAAAAGAAATATTCCGGTTTGGGGATTAACAGTTCAAAATGAGCCTATGGCTACGCAAACTTGGGAATCGTGTATTTACACGGCCGAAGAAGAAGGCAGGTTTTTGAAGGAAAATCTGGGACCAACACTTTGGAAAAACGGATACCAAAATAAAAAGGTAATTATCTGGGATCATAACCGGGATCTGATTTATCAGCGTGCAACTACCACGCTTCAGGACAAAGAAACATCCAAGTATGCTTCAGGAATTGGCTACCACTGGTATGAAACGTGGAATAACAAAACGCAGCTGTTTGATAATCTTGGAGAAACACAAAGAGCGTTTCCGGATAAATTTCTGATTTTTACGGAAGGTTGCAAGGAAAAATTCGATTTTTCAAAAATCTATGATGTTAGCCTGGGCGAGTTGTATGGCAGAAATATGATTAATGATTTTAATAAAGGAACTGCTGCGTGGACCGACTGGAACATTCTGTTGGATGAAAACGGTGGTCCCAATCACGCCGGTAATTTTTGTTTTGCTCCGGTGATAGCTGATACCAAAACAGGAGAATTGCATTACACTTACGAATACTATTATATAGGACACATTTCAAAATATGTAAAACCTAATGCGCAAAGATTGGGAACTTCTACCAATAAAGATTTTCTGCTTTCCACCAGTTTTATGAATGAAAATGGGGAAGTGGTTGTCATTGTTATGAATGAAGGAGAAACGGACACCGAATTTAATCTATGGATCGAAGGAAAATCTTCCAAACTCTCTGCGCCGGCGCATTCTATACAGACTATAATTTTATAATTATAAATTTTAAGGGTTTATGTTAACAGCAGCCGGTTGGCTGCTGTTTTTTATTTTATCTCTGTACAATCTGCAGGAGCCAGACGGCGTCCTTTGGAATAATTAATAGCTTTCGAAGACACATATTTTTGCTTGGAAGAAGCAGGGTCGGCATATTCTCCGGTTCCTTCAAGCAATACACCGCTGTCCTGTAAAAAATAAACTTCGCGTTCGTTGGTCATTCCTTCCGAAGAAAATGTATAGTTAAGCTTCAATGTATCTCCCGAAGCCTGGCCGGTAACATCGCCGGAAGAAGAATCTTTTTCGAAATTTTTGTAGGTCAGTTTCCCGGAAACATTTCCATTGCTGACTCTATATTTCAGCATCAGCGAATCTTTGCCGGTTACATTCAGATAACAGTAATCCGTATTTTCTTTTTGTTCAATTTGATTTTTTTCCTGATTAGGCATTGCAAGCGTATCAGGTTTCCGATTTTCCACATTAGTCTGTTTGCCATCATTCTTCTCGCAAGAAACAATGACTGATAAAGCAGAAACTATAACAATAATTTTTTTCATAAGATATTTTTTTAGACCATTATGAGAGCTGAAAATATTATACCAACCAATAATTAAAGACGTTTTTAAGGAGAAAAACATAAATTTCAAAATTTCCTATAATTTACAAAATGTTATAAATTAAGTACCTGAAATGTAGAGAATTAAGCCAATGTTAACAACTTTTAAAAAATGTGTTGCATTGTAAACAGGAGTTTTACATTTGTAAAAGTAATAAAAAATATTATTCAAAAAGATAAAAAAAAAAAAAATGAAAAAACCCCGAATTAACGGGGCATAGCAGGAATAAAATCACCTTTATAATAACGTTTGAGAAAGTTTGTAGATCTACGATTATATGTATTGAAGTAGGACCAATCTCTATATTTTGAATTATTTAGCCAAATACTGGCTTTGTATAGATTATGACAAAACTGAATTTTACATATCTGATTATCCTTTGAGTCAAATACTATAATTGAATAATCGTTTTTATTTTTCCAAACATTTTCCATTGTTACCGTTTTTCTGTAGGGTCTTTATCCTTTAAATAGTCATCAAAGCTTTGATCATAGTCAGTACTTAATTTCCG